>JAEEGK010000292.1_pt1 | contig 125666 bp, 120 predicted proteins | sample 8958771 | NCBI WGS metagenome assembly JAEEGK01 (sample SAMN16246547, study PRJNA631951) | gut metagenome | biome: gut microbiome; feature: rumen; material: SC-attached | host: Bos | place: Iran: Karaj | collected 2018-10 | reverse complement strand
TTTATTAAATGGAGGAAAATTAAAATGGCAGTAAAGATCAGATTAAAGAGAATTGGTAAGAAGAAGGTTCCTTTCTACAGAATCATCGTTTCTGATTCTAAGTTCCCTGTACAGGGTAAGTTCATCGAGGAGATCGGAACATACGATCCTAACACAGATCCCAGCACAGTTAAGGTTAACGAGGAGCTTGCAAAGAAGTGGATCGCTAACGGTGCACAGCCTACTGAGTCAGTTGCAAAGTTGTTCAGACAGGCCGGCATTAGCAAGTAATTGAATGATATAGGTGTCACAAAGTGGAGCAATCCGTATATCATGTTATATACATATAATTACTTATGCCGGAGGTAAAACAATGAAAGAATTAGTTGAAGTAATCGCAAGAGCGCTTGTAGATAATCCGGATGAAGTTGTTGTTTCCGAGAAAAAAGATGGGCGCAATATTATGATCGAGCTTCATGTTGCACCTTCTGACATGGGCAAGGTAATTGGCAAACAGGGACGTATTGCTAAGGCTATACGAGCTGTTGTTAAGGCAGCATCAACCAGAGAGAACATAAAGGTTGATGTGGAGATTGTTTAAGGCTTATATAGAGAGTTATATAAACAATGGGCCGAATAGGGGAAACTCTTATTCGGCTCTTTTTTACCTCTGATTTTCCAAAAGGATTATTATGAATTTTCATATTATGACTTTGTTTCCAGAGATGATTGAGCAGATTCTTTCCACAAGTATTTTGGGAAGAGCTATTGATAAGGGACATATTTCCTTTGAAGCTGTCAACATCAGGGATTATTCCAATGACAACAAGCATCACAAGGTTGATGATTATACATATGGAGGCGGTGCGGGCATGCTTATGCAGGCACAGCCTATTTACGATTGCTTTCTTGATATCAGTAACAAGATAAAAGAGAAGGCTCAAAGTGACAAGAAACCCAGAGTTATCTATGTGACTCCGCAGGGAAGGGTATTTGACCAAAAGCTCGCGGCGGAGTTATCAGGGGAAGATGACCTTATTTTCCTATGTGGACACTATGAAGGCGTTGATGAGAGAGTACTCGAGGAGATTGTCACAGATTATATTTCTATCGGAGATTATGTTTTGACGGGAGGAGAACTTCCCGCAACAGTCATGATAGATGCTATTGCAAGGCTTGTCCCCGGAGTCCTTAATAATAATGAGTCCGCTATGACAGAGAGCTTTAGCAATAATCTTCTTGAATATCCTCAGTATTCCAGACCTGAGGAGTGGATGGGCAAGAAGGTTCCGTCTATTCTTTTATCAGGTGATCACAAAAAAGTTGATGAATGGAGACTGGAACAGGCTATAATAAGAACTAAGGAGAGAAGACCCGACCTGTATGAGAAATACATAGAGGAGAATCCTCCCAAGCCGCCCAAGAAATCAAGAAGAAAGAAAAACGATTGATCTTGTACTTACAAGATATTACGGAGAAGAATATGACAGACAGATTCCAGGTTGGAGTTGTTGCATCTACACATGGTCTTCATGGGGAAGTTAATGTATTTCCCACAACAGAAGATCCTAACAGATTCAAAAAGCTTAAGAAAGTTACGCTTCATACATCCAGAGGAGAAGAGATCTTACTTGATGTGCAGAGCGCTAAATTTTCCAAGAAGTTCGTTATTGTGAAATTTAAGCAGTTCAATACAATAGAAGAAGTTGAGAGGTTCAGAGGATGTGAGCTTACCATCGACAGGAAGGATGCTCTTAAGCTAAGTCCCGGTGAGTTTTATGTCGCTGACCTTATAGGCCTTGATATTACCGATGAAGATGGGAATAAACTCGGTGTTTTATCCGATGTTCTTCAGACGGGTGCCAATGATGTGTATGAGATGACGCATCTTGACGGCGAAAAGGTCTATATTCCGGCTATTAAGGACTGCGTTAAGGAGATAGATATAGACAACAAAAAGATCGTTATTCATGTCATGGAAGGTCTTCTTTGATTTGCCTTGATTTTACATGCAAATATGTAGATGACTTTTTGCTTATAAAGAATTATAATTATTATAAGTTATATTGTGATTAAACAATTGCTAAACACTAGATTTAGCGGTTAGGAATGAATATGGTCGATTATACTGAGGGTGCGGGGTATCAATATCATACACATGTTAAGCCAGGAGATGTTGGAAGATACGTTATTCTGACCGGTGATCCCGGTAGATGCGAGACTATCTCCAAGCTTTTTGATAATCCTGAATTTATTGCATATAATAGAGAATATAATACTTATACGGGAACCTTGGACGGAGAGAAGGTTACCGTTATGTCACACGGTATCGGCGGGGCATCTACAGCCATCGCTATAGAGGAGCTTCGTAAGTGCGGAGCCGATACTTTCATAAGAATGGGTACCTCGGGAGGTATGCAGGAGGATGTTATGGGAGGCGATATTGTTATTGCTTCCGGTGCTATTCGTGCGGAAGGAACATCCAAAGAGTATGCTCCCATTGAATATCCTGCAGTTGCAAGCTTTGATGTTGTGAGTGCTCTTGTAGAAGGAGCCAAGAAAGCCGGAGCCAAGTATCATGTCGGTGTTGTACAGTGTAAGGATTCATTCTTTGGTCAGCATGAACCTGAGACCAAGCCTGTAGGACCTGAGCTTTTATACAAGTGGGACGCATGGATTAAATGCGGTGCACTATGTTCTGAAATGGAATCATCCACATTATTTGTTGTAGGGGACTATCTAAGAGCCAGAACCGGAGCGGTTATGCTTGTTGTAGCTAACCAGGAGAGAGCCAAAAAAGGTCTTTCCAATCCTCAGGCTCATGATATGGAAGTAGTCTATAAGACTACCATCGAGGCTGTAAGACGTCTCATTGCATCGGATAAAGCCTAAAAGGTTTTATTATACAGTAGTACATCATAAAAAATGGAGGACAATTATGAAAAAGAAACTTCTTGCAGTACTTATGGCTGCAACAATGGTATCTTCTCTTGTTGCCTGTGGTTCTAATGCAGCTCCTGCTGAGACAGCACCCGCAACAGAGACAGAGCAGACAAATGATGCTACAGAAACTACTGAGGCTACTGCTGCAGAGTCAACAGAGGCAGCTGCTGCTTCAGACATGAAGGTTGCTATGGTTACTGACTATGGCGATATTACAGACCAGTCTTTTAACCAGTCAACTTATGAAGCTTGTAAGGCTTTCGGTGAGGCTAACGGATGTGATTTCACATACTACAAGCCCGAAGGCGATTCAACAGCTGAGAGAGTAGCTATGATCGACAAGGCTGTATCTGATGGTTATAACGTAATCGTTATGCCCGGATTTGCTTTTGCTGAGGCTATTGTAGAGACAGCTGAGATGTATCCCGATGTTAAGTTCGTAGCTCTTGACGTTTCAGAGTTCGATCTTGAGGGTGAATCTTCTGATTTCAACGGCGAGACATTCCCTAATGTATTCTCTGCTGTATATCAGGAAGAGCTTCCCGGATACATGGCTGGATATGCTGCTGTAAAGATGGGTTACACAAAGCTTGGATTCCTCGGTGGAATGGCAGTTCCTGCTGTTATCCGTTATGGTTACGGATTCGTTCAGGGCGCTGACGCAGCTGCTAAGGAGACAGGTGCTGATGTATCTCTTAACTACGCTTACGGTAACCAGTTCTATGGCGATGCTGATATCACAGCTGCTATGGATACATGGTACAAGGGCGGCACAGAAGTTGTATTTGCTTGCGGTGGCGGTATCTTCACATCTGCAGGTGAGGCAGCTGCTAAGGTAGGCGGCAAGGTTATCGGGGTTGACGTTGACCAGGCTCCTACAATCGATGGAATGTTTGAGAAGGGCATGACAGTTACTTCAGCTATGAAGGGACTTCAGGCTACAGTTAACACACTTCTTTCAGCTATCAGAGATGGTCAGTGGGATAAGTTTGCAGGAAAGATCGAGAATCTCGGTCTTGTATCAGCCGACGACACATCACTTAACTATGTAGGACTTCCTGAGGATTCAACAATCTGGAATGATACATTTACAAAGGATGATTATCTTAAGCTTGTTGCTGATATGGTAAACGGAACAATCACTGTTTCTAACGACACATCAGCTGAGAAGCCTTCTGCTGAGAACATTAAGGTTAACTTCCAGGGTAACATTAAGTAATTTTGCTTATTACAGCTTTTAAGCTGACAGGGACCGGCGGATTCATAGTCTTCCGGTCCTTTTTACCAATAATTGGTTTTAAAAAGATTTATGGAGGAGACAAAAGTGGCAGAGAACAGCGAATATGCTATTGAGATGCTTGGTATAACAAAACGTTTCCCGGGTATTATCGCTAATGACAACGTTACTATTCAGCTTAAAAAAGGCGAAATACATGCTCTTTTGGGCGAGAACGGTGCAGGAAAGTCCACTCTTATGAGTGTGCTTTTTGGATTGTATCAGGCTGAAGAGGGCGTAATCAAAAAGGACGGAAAGGAAGTTAAGATCAATAACCCCAACGATGCCAATGATCTTGGTATCGGAATGGTTCATCAGCACTTTAAACTTGTTCAGTGCTTTTCTGTTCTTGATAACATCATCCTTGGTGTTGAGACTGTTAAAAACGGTTTTCTTCAGAAGGATGTTGCCAGAAAAAAGATAATGGAGCTTTCCGAGAAGTATGGACTCAATGTCGATCCTGACGCAAAGATTGAGGACATTACGGTTGGAATGCAGCAAAGAACAGAGATCCTTAAGATGCTTTACAGAGATAATGAGATCCTTATCTTTGACGAGCCTACAGCGGTTCTTACACCTGCTGAGATCGATGAACTTATGCAGATCATGAAAAATCTTGCAAAAGAAGGCAAATCAATCCTTTTCATATCTCATAAGCTTGCTGAGATTATGGCTGTTGCTGACAGATGTTCTGTTCTTAGAAGAGGTAAATATATAGGCACGGTTAATATCGCAGAGACCAATCAGGAAGAGCTTTCCAGAATGATGATCGGACGTGACGTTCAGCTTGTTGCCAGCAAGGAAGATAAGACTCCCGGAGAGGTTATTCTTCATGTGGAGAACATGACGGTTCCTTCCAAGCTTCATCATAACAACGCTGTTAAGAACGTTTCCTTTGACGTCAGAGAGGGCGAAATCGTATGTATTGCCGGAATTGATGGTAATGGTCAGACAGAGCTTGTTTATGGCTTGTCGGGACTTGAGAATATCACTTCAGGTAAGATTGAGCTGTGCGGTAAGGACATTACCCGTGCATCTATAAGAGAGCGTTCCACAAGCGGAATGAGTCATATTCCTGAAGATAGACATAAGCACGGACTTGTTCTTGATTATTCACTTGCATATAATCTTGTACTTCAAAGATATTTCGAGCCTGAGTTTTCTACAAAGACAGGCTTCCTTAAGAAGGGCGAGATTAGGAAATACGCCGATAAGCTTATTGATCAGTATGATATTCGTTCAAGCCAGGGAGCTGTTACCATTGCAAGAAGCATGTCAGGTGGTAACCAGCAGAAGGCAATTATAGCAAGAGAAGTGGATAAGAATCCTAATCTTCTTATTGCGGTTCAACCTACAAGAGGCTTGGATGTAGGTGCTATCGAGTATATTCACAGACAGCTTATAGCACAAAGAGATGCAGGTCATGCAGTTCTTCTTGTATCACTTGAGCTTGAAGAAGTTATGAGCATCTCAGACAGAATCCTTGTAATGTACGAGGGCGAGATAGTTGGAGAGTTCAATCCTAAAGAGACTACTCCCGAGGAACTCGGACTTTACATGGCAGGAGCTAAGAGAAAGGAGGTAGGTGCATAATGTCAGCAGAAGTTAAGAAAACAGCAGAAAAGCAGAGCTTTTTGGCAAAACCGGCTGTTCAGTCAATAATTGCATCACTTCTTTGTATTATATTTGGACTTTTGATCGGTTATATAGCACTTCTTTTCATCAATGCAAAGGGTGCTAACGAAGCTATAATCACAATTATCAAGAACTATTTCACATATCCTTCCAAGGCAGCTGCTCTTAAGTACCTTGGTAATACTTTGGTTAAGGCCGCACCTCTTCTTATGTGTGCACTTTCCATTCAGTTCTGTTATCAGGCAGGTCTTTTTAATATCGGAGCTGCAGGACAGTATGTGGCAGGAGCGGGAGCATCACTTTTCTGTGCGCTTTCACTTGGTCTTCCCTGGTATGTATGCCTTTTGGCAGCTCTTTTAGCAGGCGGAGTATTTGGTGTTATTGTAGGTGTCCTTAAGGCTTATCTTAACGTTAATGAGGTTATTTCAGGAATCATGCTCAACTGGATAGGACTCTATACAGTTAACATGATGCTTACAGGAGTAAAAGAGGTTGCAAGTCCCTATACGGTATCTGTAGCTAATACCAATCCTTCAGCTCTTTTACCTTCACTTGGACTTTCTAAGTTCTTTTCAAATAATAAATACGTTACCATAGCAATTCCTCTTGCCGTTCTCATCGCGATACTGCTTAAGGTTATTCTTTCAATGACAGTATTTGGTTATGAGATAAAGGCTACAGGTATTGCTAAGGATGCTGCGAAGTACAGCGGAATGAAAGAGAAGAGAAACATTATTCTCACACTCTTTATCGGCGGTGCACTTGCAGGAATCGGTGCAGCATTCCTATTCCTTACAGGATATGAGCAGTGGTCTGTTTCACAGTCATCAGTTCCGGGAATGGGCTTTAACGGAATTGCAGCAACCTTCCTCGGAGGTCTTGATCCTATAGGAACAATTTTTGCATCATACTTTATTCAGCATATTACTAGTGGAGGAGCTTATCTTGATAAGAATATCTATCCTTCACAGATTTCCGATTTCATTTCGGCGATCATCATTTATCTCTGCGGTTTTGTACTTTTCTTCAAGTACTTCTTAAACAGCAGACTCAAGAATAAAAAGAATAATGCGGAAGGAGGTAACAAATAATGGTATTACTTCTTCAATATACACTTTTGTTTGCCTCGGTTTTGGTTTTGGTAGCTCTTGGTGGATGCTTCTCGGAGCATTCAGGTGTTATCAACCTTGGACTTGAAGGAATCATGGTAATAGGAGCTTTAGGCGGAGCACTTACTCTTAAGTACATCAATCCTTCGCTTCCGACATTTGTAATTATTATTGCTGTTTTGGCAACTTCGATAATATGCGGTGTTGTTTATTCAATGCTTCTTGCATTTGCCTGCATCAATTTTAAGGCTGATCAGACTCTTGTAGGAACAGCTCTTAATCTGCTTGCGGCAGCTGCAGCAACAGTTATTGCCAAGACCATCAATATTGCAGAAAACCCTGATAATGTTTCATCTACAGTTCAGTATGGTATTGCCAAGAAGGTTCTTTTTGTTAATATCGGAGGTTTTAGATTTAACTGGTTCATGCTTGTTGCACTTATTGCACTTATTGCTGCATATGTGATCCTCTATAAGACTAGATTCGGTCTAAGACTTATGGCTTGCGGTGAGCATCCTCAGGCAGCCGATTCTGTAGGTATAAACGTTTACACTATGCGCTGGGCAGGAGTTCTTATTTCCGGACTTCTTGCAGGTATCGGCGGAATCGTTTATATTACAGCCGGCGTAAGTGAGTGGAAATTTGAGAATGGTGTTGCAGGTTTTGGTTTCCTTGCTCTTGCTGTTATGATCTTTGGCCAGTGGAAACCTGTTAATATCGGACTTGCAGCTTTGCTGTTCGGATTCTTCAGAGCTCTTTCCAATGTTTATTCAGGCTTTGATTTCCTTGCAGCTCTCAATATTCCGGGATCTGTATACAATATGATGCCTTATATCATCTCACTTATAGTACTTGCCTTTACTTCAGCCAATTCAAGAGCACCTAAGGCGGAGGGAATCCCTTACGATAAGGGCTCAAGGTAATAGAGGTTATATTTATGAATGAGCAAAAGATTAAAGAGCTTATATCATATGCACTTAATATGAGAGCCTTTTCCTATACGCCTTATTCACACTTTAATGTCGGAGCAGCGCTTCTTGCTGCTGATGGCAATGTGTTCACGGGCTGTAACATTGAAAACGCCTCATATACACCGACAATCTGCGCCGAGAGAACGGCTTTTTCAAAAGCTGTCAGCGAGGGAGTTAGGGATTTTAAGGCTATTGCGATAGTTGGAGGTCCAAAGGATTCAGAATCACTTGATTATTGTTTTCCTTGTGGAGTGTGCAGACAGGTTATGAGCGAATTTTGCAAAGATGATTTTATGGTTATAATTGCCAAATCTGTAGACGAGTATAAGACATTTTATCTTCCGGAGATTCTTCCGGAAAGATTTGGGCCTAAGGATCTTTTATGTTGACGAGACCCACTTTTATGTGTTATATTAGTGTACGTTGTGATAATCAGACGGTCCTCTGTTACTGAGAATAGTATTAAGAACGTCCATTGAATAGGAGATATAGATATGAGTACAATTATCCAGGAGCTCGAGAAAGAGCAGCTGAACGCTAATGCGCCTCAGTTCAACACAGGTGATACTGTAAGAGTACACGCTAAGATCAAAGAGGGAAACCGTGAGAGAATTCAGGTTTTCGAAGGAACTGTTAAGAAGATTCAGGGCGGTAGCAACCGTACTACTTTCACAGTAAGAAAAGAGTCTTACGGTGTTGGCGTTGAGAAGACATGGCCCCTTCACTCACCTATCGTAGAGAAGGTTGAGGTTGTTAGAAGAGGTAAGGTTAGAAGAGCTAAGCTTAACTACCTTAAGGGTCTTACAGGTAAGAAAGCTAAGGTTAAGGAGCTTGTTACCAGATAATTTGCTAAAAAGGCAGTTACTTCACAGTAATTGCCTTTCTTTTTTACCATAACGGGGGATCTGATGTTTAGAAAGAGACGTAGACGTAGTAGCCTTACATTTTCCAATAGAAGAAAGAATGCTACTCAGGCCATAATTAAAGAAGTTTTTTCATGGCTTGGAGTAACAGCTGTTGCTGTAATATGTGCACTTGCTTTTATGGCCGCTTTTGGCATGCAGATCGGCACCGTCGGTGATTCTATGGATCCGGTGTTGTATAATGGCCAGAAAGTGCTTGTTAATAAGCTTTCTTATATTATCCTCGGACCTAAGAAGGGTGATATTATTGCTTTTTTGCCAAACGGAAATTCCAATTCCCATTATTATGTCAAAAGAGTAGTGGCTGTCCCCGGTGAGAAGGTACAGATTATTGACGGTTCTCTTTATATAAACGGCACTTTACAGGAAGATGATGACGGTTTATATGATAAAATGGAAGATGAAGGTATCGCTGCCAACGAGATTAAGCTTGAGAAGGGCGAATACTTTGTTCTTGGTGATAACAGAAACAGTTCTGAGGACTCCAGGAGTGCCAATATCGGTGTCGTTAAGAGCAACATGATCATAGGTAAGGTGTGGTTCAAGCTTAAGAGTGGCGATAATAAGGCCGGTTTGATTTTAAAGAGAAGTAAATGGTGATTTTATGAATTTTCAGTGGTATCCGGGTCATATGACTAAAGCGATCAGGATGATGCAAGAGAACATCAAACTGATCGATATTATAATAGAGCTTACAGATGCCAGGATACCGGCTTCCGGAAGGAACCCGGATATCGATGAGCTTGGTAAGAATAAATACAGACTTATTCTCCTTAATAAGGCAGATCTTGCGGATCCTTCTGTTACTACAAAGTGGAAGGATTTCTATAAGAATGAGGGTAATCTTGTACTTGAGATTAACTCAAAGACGGGTAATGAGGCCGGTAAGGTCAAAGATCTTGTTCTAAAGGCCTGCGCCGAGAAGATTGAAAGAGATAAGAAGAGAGGAATAGTGGGAAGACCTATAAGAGCAATGGTTGCCGGTATTCCCAATGTGGGTAAATCCACATTTATCAATAAGCTTGCAGGTAAGGCATCTGCTAAGACAGGCAATAAGCCCGGCGTTACCAAGGGAAAGCAGTGGATCTCTCTTGGTAAGAATATGCAGCTTCTTGATACTCCGGGTATTCTCTGGCCCAAATTTGAGGATGATACGGTTGGACTTCATTTAGCACTTATCGGTTCCATGAATGATGAGAATCTGGACACTACAGAACTTGCCTGCGAACTTATAAGACTTCTTGAAGAAAACTATCCGCAAGCTATTACAGAGAAGTATAATATAACCAGTGAACAGGTTGAAGAACTTGAAGAAGTTCAATATGCGACTCATTACAGCGCAGTTCTTTCTGCTATAGCAATTAACAGAAAGTGCTTTAAGCAGGGCGCTGAGCCCGATATTTCCAGAGCTGCATCAATGCTTCTTGATGATTTCAGAAACGGAAGACTTGGCAGGATAACACTTGAGAGACCTGCGCAATAATAATTATCAGCATAAAGGACACACGCTTATATGAAAAAGGTTGCTAAAGAGATTTTTGATACAGTAATTTATCTTGGAGTTGTATTTCTTTTGACACTCCTCTTTATTACATTCGTGGCACAAAGGACCAGAGTAATAGGTTCTTCAATGAATCCTACTGTTTATGATTCGGAATCACTTATTCTTGAAAAAGTAAGCTACAGATTCCACGACCCGGAGAGATTTGATATTGTTGTTTTTCCTTATCAGCACGGTGATAAGCAGAACTTTATTAAGAGGGTAATAGGCCTTCCCGGTGAGAAGGTCAGAATTGACTATGATGGCAATATCTATATAAACGGAGAAATCTTGGAAGAAGATTATGGCGCTGAAGTCATAGAAGATCCCGGATTGGCGGCTAATGAGTTTACTGTTCCGGAGGGAGAATTCTTCGTTCTTGGTGATAACAGAAATCATAGTATGGACAGTAGAGAGGTGTCTGTTGGCACTATTAAGAAGAAACAGATACTTGGAAGAGCCGTTCTAAGGATATTCCCATTAACAAAATTTGGGGGCATTAAATAATGGAATCTATTTCCGCGATCAAAGAGATATATCAGAATCTTGACAGTATTACGGAATATAAGGTTTTTATTTCTCAGTATTCAAGTGATGACAGATCAGGTGTCAGAAAGCTTGTTGAAGGTGCTTCTAAGAAGATAGCTGCTATAGAATCGGAGATTGAGCGCACCAGACAGATGCAAAGGTATGAAAGAGAGAATGAATCATTCGGCCTTTTATGCGGCATCGATGAGGTTGGAAGAGGTCCTCTTGCAGGTCCTGTCTATGCGGCGGCTGTTATCCTTCCAAAGGATACTGATATTCTGTATATAAACGATTCAAAGAAATTATCCGAAAAAAAGAGAGAAGAGCTTTATACAGAGATAATGAATAAAGCTTTGGCTGTTGGTATTGGTCATGTATCCAATGAGAGGATTGATGAGATCAATATCCTTCAGGCTACATATGAAGCTATGACTATGGCAGTTAATGAGCTTAACCCTAAGCCGGGAGCTCTTTTGATAGATGCTGTGCATATTCCTCAGCTCGAGGAGTACAAGCAGATTTCTATCATAAAAGGTGATGCCAAGAGCATCTCTATTGCTGCTGCCAGCATCATTGCTAAGGTTACAAGAGACAGAGTGATGAAGGACTATGCCAAGGAGTATCCTGAGTATGGCTTTGATTCCAATAAGGGATACGGCAGCGCAGATCACATTGCAGCGATCAAGAAGTATGGTCCTTGTCCGATCCACCGCAGAAGTTTTATAGGTAACTTTATATGAGCATCATTCAGAATCTATCACAAACAAGTTCGGCGTATGTTATTGACGGCAAGAGCCTTAATCTTACTGATGCTTCTGCCAAACCGCTTGAACTTAAGGCCGGATCATCAATTCAGGGTACGGTTGTGTCCGTGACAGATGTAGACGGTGAAAAAGTTGCAAATATCAGCATTGGTGACTCTGTGATTTCTGCTAAGCTATCAGATGAGATGGGGCTTAGAGAGGGACAGACTCTTAATTTTGCGGTTAAATCCACTACGAATGGTAAAGTCTCGATAACACCTTTATACGAAAACACTGCTGTCTCCGATAGTGCCCTCAAAGCGCTTAGTGCCGCCGGGGTTGAGATTAACAGAGACACTGTTGAAATGGTCAAAAATATGATGGAAGCAGGTCTCCCCATAGGAAGAGATTCGCTTCTTTCTATGAATAAAAATCTTACGATGTATCCGAATTCTTCCATTTCTACCATGGTTGAAATGAAGAGTCTTGGTATCCCAATCAATGATAATAATATCCTTCAATTTGAAAGCTACAAGAATTATGAACATCAGGTTCTTGGGCAGATCAGTGATTTTGTTGATGAACTTCCAAATGCCTTTAATGAACTTGCCATGTCCGGTAATGACGATAAGGCATTACAGCTATATGGAGCTGTGTTAAAAGAGCTGTCTAATGGAGCAGAGGTTACTGAAAACACGCAGCAGGAAGGCACTCCCCCTACAGCTGAAAATGCAGGGAAGGATCTTTCGGAAGCAATATCAAAAGATGCTGCGACAAATCTTTCAGGAGACATTATAGAAAATGAAGAAGCGGCAGCAAAGCCGGGAGTTAATGTACTTCCTGATAGTGAAGCTGTCAGTGATGCTGCTGTTAAACCACAGTCATCTCAAGTAGCTTCTGAAAATTCTGCTGTTATCAGCGAAGAAGGTATTAAAGAAGGTGCCGTTCTTAGTAGTGAAGGCAAAGTCATAGAAGGCACAGCGGATGCCGCTAAGGATAATCTTGCCGGTAACCTGAAGGCTCTTAACCTTTCTGATGATGTGATCAAAGAGTACGCCCGGATTTCTAAAAGTGATCCCGGCGAAGCAGCTAAGTTTATTTTAAAAGAACTAAACAACAGCTTTGAAATGGCTGATCTTACTGATAAAGCCCAGGCTGCTGCCTGGAAAGGACTTTTTACAAGCCCTGAATATAATAAGATATTAAAAGATGGTATTTCTGAGCAGTGGCTTTTAAAACCCGGAGATGTTGAGAAGAAAGAGAATATAGATAATCTTTATCAAAGGCTCAATTCTCAGATGAAGGGGCTTGCTGCTGCGATAGGAGACGCCGCTCTTACAGGGTCTAAGCTCTCGCAGACGGTGACAAATATACAGAACAATCTTGATTTCATGAATCAGCTTAATCAGATGTTTCAGTATGTTCAACTGCCTCTACAGATGAGTGGACAGAACGCCCACGGAGATCTTTATGTATACAGGAATAAGAACAAAAAGTTCTCTGAGGATGGCTCAGTAAGTGCGGTGCTGCATCTTGATATGGAGCATTTGGGACCTGTTGATGTGTACGTTAAGATGCTGGAAAATAAGGTCACCACGAACTTTTACGTGGCAGATGATTCTGTTCTTGATCTTATAAATGACAATATCCATATTCTCAATGAAAGACTTGAAAAAAGAGGATATTCCATGAAGGTCAACATGATGCTTCATGATGATAAAGACGGCGAAGATGCGGCTGTTGATGAGATGCTTAGTGTTTCCAAAAAGACACTTATCTCCACAACATCTTTTGACGCCAGAGCCTGAGCGCGATTTATGCTCATGAAATATACTTAGTGATAGTATAAACCTATAAGAAGCGTGACAACGAGGAATTATCATGGCAAATGCTAATGACAACAATGAAAAAGTTAAGACTGCGGTTGCTCTAGCTTACGATCCCAACGAGGACGGAGCTCCTAAAGTTGTGGCTTCCGGTAAGGGTGCTCTTGCGGAGAAGATCATTGAAAAGGCAAAAGAGAGTAAGGTTCCCGTTCATGTGGATGATAAACTTGCTGATACACTTTCAAGGCTTGAAATTGGTGAGATGATACCGCCTGAGTTATATGAGGTTGTAGCCGAGATCCTTGTTTTTGTTGACGCTATGGATAAGATTAAGGCAAAAGATAAGACAAGACCTCATTGATGATATATGTTTTTTAAGGATTTGTTTTTTGATGAATTGCAATAAAAAAGAATTAGGTACGAAACTCGAAGGCCTTGCGGCTGATTATTTAGAAGCAAAGGGCGCAGTGGTCGTAAGACGCAATTTTCGTTGTAGAGGAGCGGAGATTGATATAATTGTCAGGGATGGCAGATATCTGTGTTTTGTTGAGGTGAAATACAGGAAAGATGATAAATACGGCGGCCCTGAGTCCGCCGTTGACTATGTTAAAAGAAAAAAGATATGCAAAGCTTCAAGATATTATACGTATCTTGAAGGATTTGGTGAAGATACTCCCCTAAGATATGATGTTTTAGCTATAATGGGAGATGAAAAGCAGTACAAGTTCAAGTGGATAAAAGATGCTTTTGAATACGTCTTTTAGTACTTACGGAAGGGTAGACATGAATAAAGATATTAACATAAAAAGAACCGGGGATCCTGAAACCATGGAGCTAAGGGAAAAAAAGGGAGTTACTTACCTTGTTTTTCCAAAACTTGAAAAAATAGATTTCATAGATCATTTATTTAGCACGAGACTTGGCGGTGTTTCCAAGGGCTGTTACAGTGAAATGAATCTTAGCTATACCAGAGGAGATGAAAAAGAAGCTGTTGATGAGAATTATATGCGTATAGCTGATGTTATGGGACATGGAAGGACTTTAAACGACTTTGTTTCAACATTTCAGACCCATACTACAAACGTTAAGGTGATAACAGAAAAAGACAGAGGTAAAGGCCCTGCAAAATCCAGGGATTATACAGATATAGACGGACTTATAACCAATGTTCCGGGTATTATTTTATCTACTTTTCATGCTGATTGTCCTCCTATATATTTTGTTGATCCCATAAATAAGGCAATCGGACTTTCACATTCCGGATGGAAAGGTACAAAGGGAGAGATAGCAGCAAGAACTATTGAAAAAATGCAGGAAAATTACGGTACAAAACCTTCTGATCTTATATGCGCCATAGGACCTTCAATCTGCGGAGACTGCTATGAGATCGGAGAGGATGTGGCGTCACAGTTTTCCGAGAATTATACTGAGGATGAGCTATCTAATAACAAAATCCTGGTTAAGTATCCGGAAGGCAAATACAGGTTATATCTATGGAATGCTATTAAACTCACTCTTTTAAAAAAGGGAGTTAAAGATGAAAATATAGTAATAACGGATGTTTGCACCAGATGCAATCCCGATCTTTTGTTTTCACACAGGATTCATCATGATGATAGAGGCAATCTTGCAGCTTTTTTGTCTTTAAGAAAAGATGAAAAGAGCAATTCTTAAGAAAAATTAAGAATTATTCGACGGTAAATCTTAAGATTTTAGTGTTTTAATTAAATGTAGAATGAGAGGATACTATGGAAAATATTCTTGTATGCGATGATGATAAGGAAATAGTTGATGCTATTGAGATATATCTTGAGCAGGAAGGCTTTAGGATATACAAGGCTTATGACGGTATAGAAGCGCTTGAAGTCCTTAAAAGCGCCAAGATTCAGCTTGCAATAGTGGATGTAATGATGCCTAGAATGGACGGAATACATCTTGTAAGAGAGCTTAGGAAGTTCAGTACGATCCCTGTTGTTTTTCTTTCTGCTAAATCAGAGGACTCCGATAAGATCCTTGGCCTTAACATAGGCGCTGATGACTATATAACAAAGCCGTTTAATCCCCTTGAGCTTGTTGCCAGAGTTAAGTCCAATCTTAGAAGATTTATGACACTTGGAAGCCTTGAGGACAAAGAAAATGTTTATTCCACAGGTGGACTTGTTATTGATGATAACTCTAAGGAGTGCTTTGTTTACGGCGAGAGCATAAAGCTTACTCCAATTGAGTACAATATCCTTGCTTTTCTTGTGAAAAACAAGGGTAAGGTTTATTCCATTAATCAGATATATGAACAGATATGGAAAGATTCTGCGGTTTGCGCGGATAATACCATTGCTGTGCATATAAGACATATCAGAGAGAAAATAGAGATTAATCCCAAAGATCCCAAATACCTAAAGGTAGTATGGGGAGTTGGTTATAAGATTGAGGACGAGGTTATATGAAAGACAAGCTACTCGGCAAAATAAATATCAGGAGTATTATCCAGCATTTTCTTGCTGCTTTTATCGTGCTCATCCTTATCTTTTCCATGATGGGTACTGATATTACAATAGACGGCGTTGACGGTGAGATCTCATATCCCATAAGAGACGCTGACAGAGCGAGAGTATATGAGGAATCATATCTTTTTAATAATATTCTTGGTAATAATATTTCCCAAGTCCTTAGGCTTGTGGCTCAGCGAAGCCAGCTTGAAACAGGCGGTGAGTATGACGGTAATAAGGTTATTGACGTAACTGCTTACGTTAACAGAGGTTCTGTTATGCTTGGAGGCTATATTACTGCGCATTACAAGCTTTCAGATCTTCTTAAGTGGGCGCAGAACGGTTTTGAAACTGAGCGTAAGCATATGACTGCCGAGGAATGTGCTGATTTTCTTGCTCCCAACACTACATACACACATCTTAAGAATAACGTTGTTTCAGGCGGTATGAACTCATATCTTAGTTCTCAGCTTGATGATAACAGTATTACCTCGGTTAAAGAAGGAAGCGGGGAATTTTCCGAAGGTGACTATGAGATCCTTTCTTCCAGATATGCTACGGTAGATGGCAAGAACATTGAGGATATTGTATCGAGCTGGGATGAATATGAGACTTTAAGCCAGTCTGTTCAGAGTGCTTCTGTAGCTCTTTTGAGTAATTACACAGAATACGGCAGAGGTATTGAGTACTACAGTAACGATAACAGCAATCTCAAATATCTTGTTACCCGTACCATTAACGGAAAGACAGAAGTATATTCGAATATCCCTAATATTTCTTCAGCATATGATTCCAATGCTACTCTTGAGAAGTTTAAGAGCTACGGTAAGTATATTTATTATTGCCCTAACGAACTTTCCTACGAGACAAACACTTTGATCAAGGAGACGGTGCTTAGGTCTATTATCAAGAATTACAGCTATGCTTATCCTGATCAGATAAAGATATATGTGGGTGTTGATACCAATGAGTATAAGTGCAATGACGATTTTACGCAGGGTAGGACCGGCTTTTCAAGGTACATACCTTTTAGATCCCAGTTGTATTTAGTTTTGGCACTGTTTATTTTCCTGTATATATTACTTTTGATCATTTCTTTAGCACAGATACCTGTTATTACAGATCTTTCAGAGAATCGTATTTTTACTGAAGGAATTGTATTAAAAGGCCTTTCAATTATAGCTGTTCCTGTTATCATAACTTATCTTGTGGTAACAACTTATACCGGTAATCTTGAAAAACTGTATGAGAATCCCATAGTGCTTATTTTGACTGGAATAGGTGTATTTATTGCGGATATGGGACTTTTGGATCTTATTTACGGTCTTACAAGGAAAGGTAAGAGCGGGCTCTTGTGGAAAGATAGCCTTATCAAAAAGATGTCTTTCGGAGCAAGGGATCTTGTTGTAAGTACTACAAACAATGCTAGTGTTATTATACGTTTGTGGATTCCCTATGCAATTTATGTTGTGATAAATATTCTCCTTATATTGCTTGGTATTCCCGGAATCATCACTGCTGTTATTCTGGATGTGATCGTGGGACTTCTTATCTACAGACAAACGCTCGACAGAGATAAGATCATACATGTAATAGAAAATATCCAAAAAGGTGATGTCAGTGCCAAAGTTGATACCGATAACCTTCACGGGGATAATATAGGGCTTGCGGAAGCAGTCAATTCAATCGGAGATGGAATAAAGAAAGCCGTTGATACCAGTATGAAGGATGAGAAGCTTAAGGCTGATCTTATTACCAATGTTTCTCACGATATAAAGACACCTCTTACCTCCATTATTAACTATGTTGATCTTATTAAAAGAGAAAAGATTGATAATGAGAGGGTAAAGGAATATGTTGATGTCCTTGAACTTAAATCACAGAAGTTAAAGCAGCTTACAGAGGATCTTGTTGATGTTGCCAAGATAACTTCGGGAAATATCAGCATCAATCTTCAGAAAACAGATTTTGTCGAGCTGGTCAATCAGACTATTGGTGAGTTTTATGAAAAGCTTGAAGACAATAAGCTGACTCCAATATTTAAGTACGAGGAACAGGGGATGTCTATTACCGCCGATCCACACCATTTGTGGAGAGTAGTAGATAACCTTCTTAACAATGTATGTAAATATGCTCTTTCGGGAACAAGAGTGTATATGGACATGAAGTATGTTCAGGGAAAAGATAATAAGAAAAAAGTAGAGTTTTCCATAAAGAATATTTCTTCATCCGAGCTAAATATAGATGTTTCTGAGCTCACAGAGAGATTTATAAGAGGTGATGCTTCTAGAACAACGGAAGGAAGCGGACTAGGCCTTTCAATTGCCAAGAATCTCACAGTAGCTCAAGGCGGAACCTTTGAAATCAAACTTGATGGCGACCTCTTCAAAGTTGTCATCGCATTCGAAGCTGTTTGATACAACAAAAACAACCTCCGAGGTGGGGAAACACCTTGGAGGTTGTTTGTTTTGGTTTTATTGAATGATCAGTCGAATAGTTCTGTGGGAGTCTTGCAACCGGAATTGTATTTTTCAACGATCTCGTGAATCTTGTCTGTGGGCATGTTAACCGTTGACATTGATGCATCGTGATTGAGGAAGTTGATGATGGTTGCAAGGAATTTACCCATATCTGCAATGAAGATATAAGGTCTCTTGGTAATCTCTTCATCCATGTAGGTGAGGTTGGTAGTGATAACCGCATCAAAGAAGCCTTTTTCATAGCCTTCATCAAATTTGTCCATTCCATCGGTGAAAAGTCCGAATGTAGTGCAGATAAATACACGCTTCGCACCCATATTTTTGAGCTGCTTGGCAGTATCTATCATGCTTGATCCTGATGAGATCATATCATCGATAATGATAACGTCTCTTCCTTGAATGTCAGAACCAAGGAATTCGTGTGCTACGATAGGATTGGTTCCGTTTACAACGTGTGCATAATCACGTCTCTTATAGAACATACCTGTATCGGCACCGATAACGTTGGCAAAATACACAGCTCTGTCAAGAGCACCCTCATCAGGGCTGATAACTGTCAGATGATCTTTATCTACGATAAGGTCATCAATATGAGAGAGCAGAGCCTTCATAAACTGATATGAAGCAAGGAAATTGTCAAATCCGCCAAGAGGCTTTGCGTTTGAAATTCTTGGATCGTGAGCATCAAAAGTGATGAAGTTGGATATTCCCATGTCGTAGAGCTCCTTGAACATCTGAGCTGCATCAAGGGATTCCATACCGTTTCTCTTGTGCTGTCTTCCTTCATAGAGGAAGGGCATGATTACGTTAATTCTTTTGGCTTTGCCTGTAAGGGCACCGATAACTCTCTTAAGATCCTGATAGTGATCGTCAGGAGATTTGTGATTAACGTAATTGTACATCTTGTAAGTAATGCTGTAATTGCAGATATCCGTAAGGATATAGACGTCGTTACCGCGGACACTCTCGTTGATGGTGGCCTTAGCTTCGCCGCTTCCGAATCTGTCCAGATCGAAATGAATCTTGTAGCTGTCCTTTACATAACCGTGAAATGCGGGATCGTTACCCGGCATCGAATAGAGATCGTGTCGAAACTGTGAGATGTAGGAGTCTACACTGTTACCCAGTTCCAAAGCAGATTCCATAACGATGAGATTAAGAGGCGCTACTGGAATAGTGCCTTCCAAAAGGTGAAAATCAGGCATAATAATTCCTTTCATATGGGTTTCTATTTCTTCCATATATTGTTTTATCATCATAATTACTGACACGTCAAGGAAATTCATGTATAATAACACCCGGGAGTATTAGCTAAAAAGAGGTAATAATATAGGATGGATTCTAAGAAAGGTCATCTTATCGGCAATGTAATACCAGGAAGTATTGCCGAAGAAATGAATATTGAACCGGGCGACAGACTCCTTAAGATTAATGATCAGGATATTAGCGATATCTTTGATTTTCAGTATCTGGTACAGGATGAGCATCTGGACATTCTTATCCTTAAGTCAGACGGTGAAGAGTGGCTTCTTGATATTGACAAAGATTTCGATGAGGATCTGGGTATAGAATTTGAAAACGGACTTATGGACAATTATAGGTCCTGTTATAATAAATGTATCTTTTGCTTTATTGATCAGATGCCTAAGGGTATGCGTGATACCTTGTACTTCAAGGACGATGATTCCAGACTTTCTTTTTTGCAGGGTAATTATGTAACTCTTACCAATATGTCTGATAAGGACATAGATAGGATCTTGAAGTATCACCTTTCGCCTATCAACGTATCATTTCAGACGACGAATCCCGAACTTCGCTGCATGATGCTTGGTAACAGATTTGCGGGGGAGGCACTTAAGAAGGTGGACAGGCTTTGCGCCCCGGGAACCGGTATAGAGCTCAATGGTCAGATCGTTCTTTGTAAGGGTGTTAACGATGGCAAGGAGCTTGAGAGATCAATAAGGGATCTTTCCAAATATATTCCCAATCTTCAGAGTGTATCGGTAGTTCCTGTTGGACTTTCCAAGTACAGAGACGGCCTTTATCCCTTGGAACCCTTTGAAAAAGAGGATGCCATCGAGGTTATAGACCTTATAGAGTCATGGCAGCGGAAAGTATATGCAGAGCATGGTATCCATTTTATTCACGCAAGTGATGAGTGGTATTTTTTGGCGGGAAGAGATTTTCCGGAAGCAGAAAGATATGACGGATACATACAATATGAGAACGGCGTAGGCATGATGAGGCTTCTCATAGATGAGTTTGATGAGGCTATAGCATGTATTTCTTCTAAGCATCGAGATCATTTGGATAAGGTCAAAAGAAATATCTCAATCGCTACAGGAAGACTTGTTTATCCATGTATCAGAGATATGGCTCAGAAAGCTATGGATGCGTGTGAAGGGCTTAAGGTCAACGTGTATGAGATAGTAAATGAATTTTTTGGCGAGAGAATAACTGTTTCCGGCCTTCTTACAGGACAGGATATTATTAAGCAGCTTACAGGTAAAGAGCTTGGAAGTTGTTTGTATCTTCCGGAGAACCTTCTTAGGAGCGGAGAAGATTATTTTCTTGACGACCTTACTATAGGTGATGTACAAAGAGAACTTGGGGTTAATGTGGGAATATCCAAGTGTGATGGGCATGAGCTTGCCGCGCTTTTATTTGATATTCCAGTTGAAGATACTTATTGATAGTTGTTATAAGACCTAAAAAGGAAAAAATATGAGTAGAAAAAACATTGTTGCAGTTGTCGGAAGACCAAATGTCGGTAAATCCACGCTTTTTAATGCAATGGCAGGTAGCAGGATCGCTATTGTTCAGGATACGCCCGGCGTTACAAGAGATAGATTATATCAGGATGTGGAGTGGCTTAATCACAGCTTCACACTTATCGATACCGGTGGTATTGAGCCTGAATCCAAGGATATTATCCTTTCACAGATGAGAGAGCAGGCTCAGATTGCTATAGATACCGCTGATGTCATTATTTTTATGGTTGATGTTAAGCAAGGACTTACTGATTCTGATTCCAAGGTTGCTGATATGCTTAGAAGATCCGGAAAGCCGGTCGTTCTTTGCGTTAACAAGGTGGACAATTATACAAGAGATTCCCTTGATGTTTATGAATTCTACAACCTTGGTATAGGTGAGCCTTTTCCTATTTCTGCTGTTAATAAGCAGGGAATCGGTGATCTGCTTGAAGAGGTTGTAAGCCATTTTAAGAAGGATTCCATTAATGACAATGAGGATGACACAACAAAGATTGCTATAATCGGTAAGCCCAATGTTGGTAAGTCATCTATCATAAATAAGCTTATCGGTGAGAACAGACTTATTGTATCTGATATCGCTGGAACAACCAGAGATGCGATCGATACAGAGGTTAAGTATAACGGCAAGAACTATACTTTCATCGACACTGCGGGCCTTAGAAGGAAGAGTAAGGTTAAGGATGCTCTTGAGCATTACATGATAGTCAGAACAGTTGGTGCTGTTGAAAGAGCTGATATTGCCATTCTTGTCATCAATGCCGAGGAAGGCGTTACTGAGCAGGACGCCAAGATCGCCGGCATTGCCCATGATAGCGGAAAGGCTGTTATTATCGCGGTTAATAAATGGGATCTTATCGAGAAGGACAACCACTCTGTAAAAGAGTTTACCAAGAACATCAGAAATGTCCTTCCGTTTATGAATTATGCGGAGATCATCTTTATTTCCGCTGAGACCGGACAGAGACTTGTAAAACTTTATGATCTTATTGATATTGTCAGTGAGAATCATGCAATGAGAGTTGCAACCGGTGTGCTTAATGAGATCATGACTCAGGCAGTTGTTATGCAACAGCCGCCAAGTGATAAGGGTAAGATCCTTAAACTCTATTACATCACGCAGGCTTCTGTTAAGCCGCCGACATTTGTTATTTTCGTTAATGACAAAAAGCTGATGCACTTTAGTTACACCAGATATATTGAAAATCAGATAAGAGAAGCCTTTGGCTTTAAGGGTACACCCCTTAGATTTATCATCAGGGAGAGAAAAGAGGATAAGTAAGTAATGTTAGAAAGAGTATTGTGTTTGGTTATTGGTTATGTATTTGGCATGTTTCAGACTGCTGTTTTGTACGGCAAGATGAAGGGAGTGGACATAAGGAGCGTTGGAAGCGGTAATGCCGGTACTACCAATACACTTAGAGTAATGGGGACTAAGGCCGGACTTATCGTTCTTTTGGGAGATATGCTTAAGTGCATTCTTGCTATTGTGATCACCTATTTTCTTTTTACAAAGGGTAATCCGGAGTATAAGTATCTTTTTATGATCTATACAGCCGCAGGATGTGTACTTGGACATGATTTTCCTTTCTTCTTGAAATTTAAAGGCGGTAAAGGAATCGCATGCACTGCCGGATATATTATCGCTATGGGATGGAAGTTTGTAGCTGTTGGACTTCTTGCATTCTTTATTCCCTTTAATATCACTCATTTTGTATCAGTCAGCAGTCTTTGCCTTTACACAGTGTTTTTTATCCAAACTGTTATTTTCGGACAGATGGGACTTCTTGGAGCGCTTCCTCAGGGCGAGCTTAATGAGATATATGTAATAGTTGCAATCCTTACAGCGCTTGCTTTCTATCAGCACAGAGGAAATATCAAGAAGCTCATGGATAAAACTGAGAGAAAGACATATCTTACAAAGAAAAATAAGATCGATTGATGATCTGAATAATATTCTGTGGAATAAACATAATTTGGAGGGCGGATTTGGATACACAAGTTGGCATAGTAGGCGCGGGAAGCTGGGGAATAGCTCTGGCTCACGTACTTGCAGGTAATGGACATGATGTTACTGTATGGTCCAGGAGCGAAGACAGCGTAGCAAAGCTTAAGGCGTACAGAGGTAATGAAGAAAAGCTTCCGGGGATTAAGCTTCCTGAGAATGTTAAGTTTACTTCTGACATGGAAGAGACTGTCAGGGGTAAGGATCTTATTGTTGTAGTTGTTCCTTCAGCTCACATGAGAGAGACGATAAGGCGCATGAAGCCTTTCATTGAGGAGAACGAGGAACACAGACAGATAATCGTAAACTGCAGTAAAGGTATTGAAGAAGAATCGCTTATGGTGATGAGCGATGTTATCTTGGATGAGCTTCCGGGCTGTCATGTATGTGTTCTGTCAGGTCCTTCTCACGCAGAAGAAGTTGGTAAGAGCATGCCTACTACCATTGTTGTGGGAGCTTTTGACAAAGAGATAGCTAAGTTTGTTCAGAACGCATTTATGAATGACTACTTTAGGGTTTATATAAGTCCCGATATGCTTGGAATAGAGATAGGAGCAGCGCTTAAGAATGTGGTTGCTCTGGCTGCAGGTATAGCAGATGGATTTGGCTGCGGAGATAATGCCAAGGCTGCACTTATTACAAGAGGTATCGCAGAGATATCAAGACTTGGCATTGCAATGGGCGGTAAGTTTGAGACATTTGCAGGTCTATCAGGTATCGGCGATCTGATCGTAACCTGTGCTTCCATGCATTCAAGAAACAGACGCGCAGGTATCCTTATAGGGCAGGGTAAGACCTATAAGGAAGCAATGGATGAAGTAAACATGGTTGTAGAGGGCGTCTACAGCGCAAAGGCAGCGCTTAAGCTAGCTGAGAAATATGAAGTTGAGATGCCTATAATCAAGGCGGTTAATGATATCTTATTTAGCGGAAAAGCACTTCAAGATGCCATTAAGGATCTTATGTTAAGAGATAAGAAGATAGAAAACAGTATGTTGGAGTGGTAAGAATTAAACAAAATTTCTTGATATTGCAACAACCCATTCTATGTAGTTGTGTATTACATAGAATGGGTTGTTTTATTATTTGATAAATATTATAATACAAATTGTTAAGAGATGTTTCACGATGTTTGCGGATATGATTAACGAAAATAGATAGAGGTATTTAATATTGATACGTAACACTTGTAAATTAAATGAGAATAATGTATTTCGAGTAATGCTTGAACATAGAACATGGGGATATGGTACTGCACGATTTTTTATGCCATTTCTTGCTGTGGTTTTTGTTTCTTCTTTTATTGGAATGTTTAAAGATGTTATATTCATCTATTTGTTTCTCATATATTTTGGCATTATTGTCCTTTTGGTTTTTCTGTGGTGTCGTAATTATTATAAGCTTAAGAACCTCTATAAGGATCAGGAATATGAGATTATCTATACAATTGATGAAAATAAGATAACTCAAGAATTAGTAGGCAAAGAAAAAACTGTAAGAACAGAATATCCTATTTCCGATATTACTTCTTTATATATCGTGAAGAACTATTCATTCCTGTATATTAAAGGAAATTTATACTTCATTATAGACAATAATTCTTTTACCGAAGGTTCACTAAAAGAGCTCAAAGCACTTGTTCATAAGAAAGATATTGTTGATATTACGAACAGAGAGTTTTTTAAGATTGTAGGAATAACTACTGCAATAGGATCTGCTTTTACGCTTTTAATGACTATTTTCTATTTGAATATTTCACATCTTCAAGAGGATGTGTTTCTTAATAGTGTTGAGTTAATGTTGTCGGGAATCATTTTTTCTTTGATTTTTGGATTTGGTCTGGCTTTTTATATTAAATGGTATAAAAAGCAAATGCGGATATTCAGAATATTATCAATTATATTATTTCCTATATCGTATTTTGCTTTTTTTACGATAGGAATGTTTTGTATGATTCCATATATCGTTAAAGTAATGTGGATGAAATATAGGCAAAGGAATATTGCATAGAAGGACAGCGTTTATGGGAAAAGATAGTAACGTTTATTATATTAAGCCTCAATTACCTATTGTAGTTTTGCTGTTTATCTTTTTGGCGGTTGCGATATGGCTAGATATAGCAATCATTATACAAGGTGGTACTCCGGGAATAAAAGGCTGGGCTTTTACAGTTATAGCTCCAATCTTTTTGATTGTTTTTTACAGACAAATGTTTATTGTGAAAAATAATAAAATAAATCGAATAGTCTTTTTTCGTGAAAAAGAGTCTATAGATATCTCGGCTATCAGCAAGATAGAAGAACGAAAAGATATTTTTGAAGGCAAGCATTTTATGGTGTATTTAACCGGTCAAGATAAACCGATGTTTGATATCGATACGTCATATTTAAATGCTGAAGCCTTTGAAGATGATATGAAGAGAAGAAAGAAGTTAAGATAAAAAGGAGGATGATGATATGTTGATCAGGTATACAAGGTATAAAAGTAGTGGATTTGCTACATTTATAAGTGGCATGGGGGCGATAATGATCAATTTAGGTATTGTGGGCGTGCTTTTGATGTTATTTAATCTTAAGGGTGATGTTGTCGTTACTGTTACTATACTCTGTTTGAGTATTGTGCTTTTAATTTTGGGTGCATTATGCAAATACAAGTGGGCAGATAAAATTGCAGAAGAGGCTATCAAGAAAGCAAGGGAAGCTGCCATGCAAAATCAGGTAGCTACAGTAGAAAGACAACAGATGTAAGACATAATTCTATATATGATAATCGGAAAGGGTGTATTGATGACAAAGGAAGAGCAAACTTTTGTTTGGGGAAGCAAAAGACTTTAAGAAATTTTGGGCAAGGACAATGGTTGATTGTTGAGAAATACTTTTTAAGCGGAGAATTCAGATTCGAACGCGAAACTGAGATTTTTGATACTATCATTTCTCTTGAAGACCGCATATAGAAGATTTTGGAAAAGTTTTAAGTGTTAAAAAAGAACTTTATGGCAGTGAAAGAAAGGAGTGCTGATCATGAAAACCAGAATCACGGGAATGCTACTGATCGTATTATTTACATTATCACTTATGGGATGTAGCTTTGGAAAATCGAAACAAACTGCGAACTCATCAAATGATGCAGCATTTGAATATAACGGAGTTACAGTGTCCATAAAGGATGAAAATATGGATAATGTATTTGCGGCGTTTGGCGAGCCGGAATCTAAAGAAGGCGACAATCCTGGATTTTACTATACTTTTGATTCAGGAAAAGTTGGAGTGTCCTCATATATCATTAATCAGATTGATGATGAAAAGAGACAGGAATTTCCTGATATGATCTCCATTAAGGATGAGAATATTAAGACCTCAAAGGGTATAAGTGTCGGAAGTACCGAAGAGGAAGTAAAGGCCGCATACGGAGAAACTACAGGTGTGGCTATAGATAGCATGAATATTTTAACGTATTCATATGATGATTATATAATCTCATTTATAATAGACCAAACAGTTAGCGAAATTAAATATACAGGCTGATTATTAATTAATTATGGGATTTAATATATGAATATTACTTTTGATTTAGTGTTTGGGCTTATCTGTCTTTTTACAGGGATAGGTGTAGAATGCTTTTTGATCTGGAATCTATATGTTATCAACTCTTGTACGGAGCAGGTTGAAGGAACGCTGGTAGAAGTCGAAGCCATAAATAGAAGATTAAAAGGAGGGCGTTATTATTGGTCATATAGACCAACGTATAGATATAAGTTTAAACATTGTTGGTATACTAGTAAGGCAATGCTTGATTTTTTACTTTATTCTGAAGAAAAGCAGTATAAGAAAGGGCATAAGTATAATATCTATATCAATCCCAAGACGCCTAAGAACTGTATAACAAGTAGATATCGAATAGAATCGGTTATTTATTTGATCTTGTATTTTATTGGAGGAATAGTACTGTTATCAGTCGGAATACTTAAGCTGTGGCTTGCATTTAAATAAAGGCGATGATATTATTTCTTTTGGAAAAAATAATATGAAATGCAGAGTAGACGTTAGTGCGTTAAGTGCCCGGTGAACAGGGAGTTGTCATCGGGACGAAGGATTCTTTTCAGGATCCGCGGTACTAATATCGCATCCCGCTGCTACATCGCTTGAGAATGATTATGCCTCCGGTGTGGTTAAAGGAAACTGCAAAGGAGGTAATTTTATGTCTGATTTTACAAACGAAACAATCAAAACAAATCCCATCGCAAAATTTAAAGAAGTGAAAGTAATGACTTTCTGCGGATTCATGGCGGCACTAGCTATTGTCCTTGGAAAAGTTGCCACGATCAAATTCGGTCCGTACATCAAGGTTGGATTCTCGGGTCTTCCAAACAGAATAGTAGATTATTTATTTGGACCTGTTGTGGGAGCAATATTTGGTGGAGCGCTTGATATTATCAAATGGTTTTTATCAAGTGATGGTAACTTTTTTATAGGGTTTACTATTTCTGCTATGACAGCTTCTGTTATTTACGGTTTATTTCTGTACAAGAAGCCTGTGAAGTTATGGAGAGTCGTGGCTGCAGAGCTTTGCGTTAAGGTGTTCTGCAATGTTTTTCTAAATACTTTGTGGCTCAATATGTTATATGGTAAAGCTATTTCAGCGATTCTTCCCGGAAGAATTCTTTCCAATTTCATTATGCTTCCCATAGACAGTGCAATCCTCTTTATGATCTTAACTGCAGTAAGTCAGGTGGTTAGACCTCATTTTGATAATGAGAGATAATTTTGGATAGTCTTTAAAAAAATCTTTGAATTGAAACAACCCATCCTATGTAATTGCTTAGTACATAGAATGGGTTGTTATATTTATGAGAAAACACTATATATGAGACATGAATAATTATTTCTGGTAGAAACTTACAATGTTCTCAGCCTTTGAGTACATGTTTGACATCATAAGGTCGAGGAGTGTGATAGCGCACATGCTCTCAACAACAACTACGGCTCTGGGAACGACAACTGGATCGTGACGACCTTTTATATTTATTTCGATGTTCTCACCGTTTTTATTTATTGTCTTCTGAGTTTTGGCTATGCTGGGAGTTGGCTTAACGTGGGCCCTTAATGTAATTACGGAGCCATCTGACATTCCGCCAAGGATTCCGCCTGAATGGTTTGTTTTCTTTATTACTTCTCCATTAGAATATTCAAATTCATCATTATTATCTGAACCAAAGTACTCTGAAACTTTGATTCCGTCACCTATCTCTATGGCTTTAACAGCGCCGATACTCATAACAGCTTGGGAGAGAAGTGCATCAAGCTTATCAAATACAGGCTCGCCTATTCCTGCAGGGACACCTGTTATCTTACATTCTATAACGCCGCCCACAGAGTCACATTCTGCGCGCTTATTGGCTATAAGTTCCATGGCTTTGACATCCGCGTCTCTATCCGGCATTGCGGATGGAGTGGAGGTAATGGCTGCCTGGTCAAATTTGCTGTAATCAATCTCCACATTGCCTATTGACCTTGTATATGCGCATACATCAATTCCCATCTGCTTAAGAAGCTTCTTACAAAGGGCTCCTGCGGCAACTCTTCCGATAGTCTCTCTTCCTGATGATCTTCCGCCACCTCTGTAATCTCTAAATCCATATTTCATGTCAAAAGGATAATCAGCATGGCCGGGGCGATAGTAGCTTGCAATCTCGCTGTAATCACCTGATCTCTGAGAAGTATTCATTACCATCATGGAAATGGGAGTTCCTGTAGTTTTGCCTTCAAATATACCGGAAAGGATTTTGACCTTGTCATCCTCTTTTCTGGAAGTTGTAGCAGCACTTGTTCCGGGCTTTCTTCTATCTAGGAGGCTTTGTACATCCTCTTCATTAAGCTCCATACCTGCAGGAAATCCGTCTATTACTACACCCAGAGCCTCGCCGTGAGATTCGCCCCAAGTTGATATTTTAATGTTTTTTCCAAAAATTGAACCTGACATAGTTGTCCTTCCTTACTCTCCAAATGCTCTTTTACCATTTATAATACCTTATCTTGTGGAAAAAATGTAAAAAAGATGAAAACGGTACAAAAATGTTATATAATATATAAAGTATTTGATTCAGGCATAATATCGAAATATGAGGGGATTTCCGATATGAACGCTAGTAATCTTCAAATGAAGCTGACCTTCAAGAACAAGGTGCTTTCATCTGTTGGTAAATTTAACAGGAAGCATAGAACGCTATCCTTTTTGGGAATAGCTTATGCACTTATGGCTATTACTCTTTACAATATTCTGTTTTACTTTTACAGAAATGCTAAGAGGCATATTTGTCTTGCTTGTATCTTATTGTTTTTTGTCTTCAGCAGTAGCTTTTCTTATCCTGCAATGTCCCTTAATATCAGCTTTGCAACAGATATGAGTATAGAGGATTACAGTTCTGATAATTATCAGAGTCTTTCCGAGACTGAGGTTGCGGAATCTGATGCTGAGCTTGCTGTAGTAAATGACGTTGATGAATCTCTTATCGAAGAGGCTATGGATAGTGTCAATCCCGATGTAGCGGAAGCAGAGCATATGGATCCTGATAAACAGGCGTCACTGTCTGATATTATTAAGGCAAGTGCTGTTGCTGATTCAGATTTAGAATCTGATTCAAACACAGAGCTTTCGGAGGCATTGGCTGATACTACAGTAGAAGACGCTGCAGCTGATATTATTTTGGACAAAAGAAATAACGAGAGCTTTGACGGTAGTGATTGGAAAATAATCCTTGTTAACAAGCAGCATCCAATTCCGGATGATTATGAATTCCCGCTGGGAGTCATAAGCGGCAGTATGAGGTGTGATGAGAGGATCATATCGCCTCTTCTTGATATGATGAGAGCTGCAAGTGCGGATGGCGTAAGTCTTATCATCTGTTCACCATACAGGGATATGGACAGGCAGACGATGCTTTTTGATACCAAGATAGACAGATATATGAACGGTGGTATGTCCTATATGGAGGCATATAATCTTGCTTCACAGGCTGTTACTGTTCCGGGATCATCTGAGCATCAGATTGGACTTGCCATCGATATCATCAGCGATAATTACAGCAATCTTGATGAGGGCTTTGGCAATACTGCGGCCGGCAAGTGGCTTCATGACAACAGTTACAAGTATGGATTCATATTAAGATACCCTGAGGGCAAGGAGAATATTACAAGCATAGAGTATGAACCTTGGCATTTTAGATATGTAGGGGTTGACGCAGCAACGATTATCTACGAAAATGATATCTGCCTGGAGGAATTCTGGAATACATACGTTAAATAGAGGATATATATGTACAAAATAATCAAAAAAGACGGAAATGCCAAAAGAGCTGAGTTTTCTACTGTTCATGGTGTGATTCAGACTCCCGTTTTTATGAATGTAGCAACCGTTGCGGCAATTAAAGGCGGCGTTTCCACATACGATCTTGAAGGTATAGACACACAGGTGGTTTTGTCCAATACATATCACTTGCACTTGAGACCGGGAGATGATCTGATCTACAGGATGGGTGGACTTCACAAATTTATGTCATGTGATAAGCCTATTCTTACAGATTCGGGCGGATTCCAGGTCTTTTCTCTTGCAAAGACAAGAAGGATCAAAGAAGAAGGCGTCTATTTTCATTCCCACATAGATGGTCATAAGCTTTTTATGGGACCTGAGGAAAGCATGAGGATTCAGTCTCATCTTGGATCTACTATTGCCATGGCTTTTGATGAATGCCCGTCCGCTAAGGCAGAGCATGAATATGTTCAGATGTCTGTTGACAGGACTACAAGGTGGCTTGAGAGATGTAAAAGAGAGATGGACAGGCTTAACGGTCTTCCTTATACAGTAAACCCTCATCAGATGCTGTTTGGAATCAATCAGGGTGCGATCTTTGATGATATAAGAATTGAACATGCCAAGAGGATAAGTGAGATGGATCTTGACGGCTATGCGGTAGGAGGTCTTGCTGTAGGAGAGAGCCATGAGGAGATGTACCATGTTCTCGAAACCACAGTTCCTTATCTTCCCGAGAATAAACCTACATATCTTATGGGAGTTGGTACTCCTGCCAATATTCTTGAGGCCGTAGACAGGGGAATTGATTTCTTTGATTGTGTTTATCCTAGTAGAAATGGTCGTCATGGACATCTTTATACTAAGAGAGGACATATCAATATCTTAAATGCTAGATATGAGTATGATGACAGTCCTATTGAAGAGGGCTGTAAGTGTCCTGCGTGCAGCAGGTACTCCAAAGCTTATATAAGACATTTATTAAAAGCCGGAGAGATGCTTGGGATGAGACTTTGTGTTCTTCACAATCTGTATTTCTATAATCATCTTATGGTAGATATAAGAGAGGCTATAGAAAAAGGCGAGTATGGAGCCTTCAAAAAACAGATGCTTGATAGCATGCAGGAATTTGATGGTGCTGAACAGAAAGGCAAATATAACATAGCTCATAATTGGAGAAAAGGTTGAATTTAGCTTTTCTTTTTAGTATTATTGTTTGGTATATATATTAAATTACAGCGGAGGATGTTATGGGATTATTTTTAACAGCTCAGGAAGCCGGTGGCACTCCTGTTATTGCAACCATGGCTATATATGCAGTATTCATGGTAGCTCTTTACTTTTTATTTATCCGTCCCGGAAGAAAAGAACAGAAGCAGAAAGCACAGGTTCTTTCTTCACTTGCAGTTGGTGACAGCGTTAGAACAACCGGAGGCTTTATCGGAACAGTTATCGATATCAACGAAGATATGGTAATCGTTGAGTTTGGTAACAATAAGAACTGCCGTATTCCTATGGTAAAGGATGCTATAGTTGAGGTTGAGAAACCACAGGACGCTTTTGTTTCAGCTGACAGCAAAGACACCAAGGATTCCAAGAAAAAGTAATTGCTTTCGAATTCTTTAAGCCTGATTGGTTATAAGCCAATCGGGCATTTGTTGTATAATAGCATGAGAATGTCGCCTGCGACATTCTTTATTTTAAATAGTAGGAATTTAATATACTACCACATTAAAGCGTAAGGGGAGTCATTATGAAAATGAATATTACTTGTATCCCGGGTGACGGAATCGGACCCGAGATAGTTACTGAGGCTAAGAAGGTTCTTGATAAGGTATGTTCCTCCTTTGGCCATGAGATTGAATATAAGGATATTTTAATGGGCGGATGTTCAATCGATGTACACGGTGTTCCGCTTACAGATGAAGCCATCGCCGATGCCAAGAGCGCTGATGCAGTGCTTATGGGATCTATAGGTGGCAATACATCCACATCACCCTGGTACAAGCTTGAGCCTTCACTTCGTCCCGAGGCTGGACTTTTAAAGCTTAGGAAGTCACTTAATCTTTTTGCTAATTTAAGACCTGCATATCTTTATCCTGAGCTTAAGGATGCATGTCCTTTAAAAGAGGCTGTTGCCGATCAGGGATTTGATATGCTTATTATGAGAGAGCTTACAGGCGGTCTTTATTTTGGAGAGAGAAGTACAGAGCTCAAAGATGGCGAGATGGTAGCTGTTGATACTCTTACCTATAAAGAGAGTGAGATCAGAAGAATTGCCATAAGAGCCTTCGATGTTGCAAGAAAACGCCGTAAGAGTGTTATAAGTGTAGATAAGGCCAATGTTCTTGATTCTTCAAGACTTTGGAGAAAAGTAGTGGAGGAAGTTCATAAGGATTATCCTGATGTAACTCTTGAACATATGCTGGTAGATAACTGTGCTATGCAGCTTGTTAAGGATCCTGCTCAGTTTGATGTGGTTCTTACAGAGAATATGTTTGGTGATATCCTTTCTGATGAAGCCAGCATGATCACAGGATCAATCGGTATGCTTCCCAGTGCTTCTTTAAATGATACAAGCTTTGGACTTTATGAGCCAAGCCACGGAAGCGCTCCGGATATTGCCGGTAAAGATATTGCCAATCCCATTGCAACTGTTCTTTCAGCTGCAATGATGCTCAGATATTCTTTTAATCTTGATAAAGAAGCTGATGCTGTAGAAGGTGCCGTTAGAAAGGTACTTGAAGATGGTTATAGGACTGTAGATCTTTTACCTAAGGGACAGGAAGATAAGTTTACACTTGTCGGATGTCGTCAGATGGGAGACTTACTTGCTGAACGAATCATTTGTAGCAAAGACTGAAAAGAAAATATATGATGTTTTACCCCATGAACCGGAGACCATTGCGGCAACTTTGTTCATTATAGGTATGGCGGTTTATTATCTGTGGCGTATGTTCGCTATAACACCTCAGTATGATGAGCTTTATACCTATTATACATTTATTTGCAGGGGACCTTTGTATTCTGCGATTCATTGGCCGCTTCCAAATAATCACGTTGGTTATTCAGTTTTGTCTGCTATTTTGGATTATTGTGGTAATTCTTTTATTGGGCTTAGAGGCGTCTCTTTTGTGTGCGCTGTATCTAATCTTATCCTTATATACAGAATATGTAAGAGATATTACAGCCATGGGCTTCCTTTTGGAGCGGTTTGCCTTTACAGTGCAATGCAGGTTGTGAATGAGTACAGCATTCAGGGCAGAGGCTATACCCTGGCAACTACCTGCTTTTTGATAGCAATCTATGTTATTGGGGATATATGCAGAATAGGAGAAGATACAAGGTTTCCCTATGCTCAGCTTATAATTGCCCTTACCCTTGGACTTTACACAGTACCAAGCAGTGTGTATTGGGTCATTCCCGTTTGCTTATCGGCTGTTCTGTTTCTTTTTATCAACGCTTACAGAAGTAAGGCTGTGTATAAGAAGATTGAGGACAACATTTATTATAAGAAACTGAAAGCTTTTATAATTTCAGGTGTAGTGGCGGCTGTTGCTACTTTTATGCTATACATGCTTATCTGGCTTGCTATTGGATCCAATCTTTTGGTCAAAACAGATGGCTCTGAATATTTTGGAATGTCTCATGGAAAGGTCATTCTTCATGCTCCTTTCAAGGCTATCGGTTCCGGAATGAAATATATGCTGTCACAACCATATATACAAAGCGTAAGTGCTGCGGAATTCAAGGCACGTTTTTCCGGATGGGTAATGAGTCTTTTGGAGTATATGCTTCCGAGAGGCAGCGGACTTCTTTTGATATTTATCATCATAAGTCTGGCGTTCCTGTTTTATGAGTGTTTTAAGCATTTTGAGTATAGCCGTACGGTTATCAATCTGATAGTGATCGTGAATGTTCTTTTTATTCCGATCATACTGGTTATTCAGCGTAAACTTCCTTATCTTAGGGTGTTTAGCTATTTTAGCTTTATTTTGACACTGTGTTTTTGTGCTGTTATGGAGAGAGTCATCAATGTTACCCTAAGGCTCTATAACAGGAAGGTTCTGGGGGTAACTTCGGAGGCATCTCTTCGAGAGAATGAGATTATCGAGAAAAGAGAAAAGTGGTACAGTGGAATAGGTTCCTACATTCCGATGATCGCCATGGTGCTTGTTTTTATCATAAGGTTTTTTAACCCCGGATTTAGTGCTCAGCTTGGTACAAGAGAGAATGAAGTTTTCAGTATTTTGTATGTGGCTGATATTTATAAGAGAGACAACATGGCAGTGCTTGATTGTGATCAGCAGTATTTACTTAAGTTTGGATGGGATATAGACTGTAATAAGACTGATGTCACAGATTCTGATTGTGTTATCCTTGATAAAGATATGATGACACCGGGATACACAGGTGAAGATTTCTGGAAATTCTATCAAAACTATGAGACTATTGATTGGGACTATTTGTCGACACTTGATGTCTTGTACGAAAATGACAATTTTATTCTATATATTAAGTGAGGAAAAGGAGAAAAGTTATGGCTATGAATAGCGACAGAGTTATGGAAGGCTTACAGCAGGCTCCCCACAGAAGCTTGTTTAACGCTCTTGGATTTACCGAGGAAGAGAGAAAGAGACCTCTCATCGGTATTGTTAGTTCATACAATGAGATCGTACCCGGTCACATGAACCTTGATAAGATTACAGAGGCAGTTAAGCTTGCAGTAGCAGAGGCGGGCGGTATGCCTGTAGTTGTTCCGGCTATCGCTGTTTGCGACGGTATAGCAATGGGACACATCGGTATGAAGTATTCTCTTGTTACAAGAGATCTTATTGCTGATAGTACAGAGTGTCTTGCTACAGCGCATGCTTTTGACGGAATGGTCTGTATTCCCAACTGTGATAAGAACGTTCCGGGACTTCTTATGGCGGCTGCAAGAGTTAATATTCCCACCGTATTTGTTTCAGGTGGTCCTATGATGGCAGGAAGAGTTGACGGACACAAGACTTCTCTTTCTTCTATGTTCGAGGCTGTAGGTAGTGTTTCTGCAGGTAAGATGACTAATGAAAAGCTCTGTGAATTTGAGGAAAAAGCTTGTCCTACATGTGGTTCATGTTCAGGTATGTATACAGCCAATTCGATGAACTGTCTTACTGAGGCAATAGGTATGGGACTTCCCGGAAACGGAACTATCCCTGCTGTTTATTCTGCACGTATCCGTCTTGCTAAACATGCAGGATATGCGGTTATGAACCTTGTTAAGAACAATATTCGTCCCAGAGATATTATGACTAAAGAAGCTTTCATGAATGCCATGACAATGGATATGGCTCTTGGATGCTCAACCAATACAATGCTTCACCTTCCTGCGATTGCTCATGAGGCTGGTGTTCAGATTGATATGGAAGTTGCAAATGAAGTATCAAGCAGAACTCCCAATCTGTGTCACCTTGCTCCTGCAGGTGCAACATATATGGAAGATCTTAATGAGGCAGGCGGTGTACTTGCAGTTATGTCTGAGCTTGTTAAGAAGGACCTCATCAACCTTGATGTGCTTACAGTAACAGGTAAGACGGTAAAAGAAAACCTTGAGGGTGTTAAAAACCTTGATCCTGAGGTTATCAGACCTATCGATAATCCTTACATGCAGTCCGGCGGAATTGCAGTACTTAAGGGCAATATTGCTCCTGATACAGGTATCGTTAAAAAATCAGCTGTTGTTCCTGAGATGATGGTGCATGAGGGACCTGCAAGAGTATTCGACTGTGAGGAAGATGCAATTGAGGCAATCCTTACAGGTAAGATTGTCGCAGGCGATGTTGTAGTTATTAGATACGAAGGACCTAAGGGAGGCCCCGGAATGAGAGAGATGCTTAATCCTACATCTGCTATTGCAGGAAGAGGACTTGGCTCAAGCGTTGCTCTTATCACTGACGGTAGATTCTCAGGTGCCAGCAGAGGTGCATCAATCGGACATGTATCTCCTGAGGCAGCTGTAGGCGGACCTATTGCTCTTATTGAAGAGGGTGATATCATCAGCATTGATATTCCTAATAACTCACTTAATGTTAAAGTATCTGATGAAGAGCTTGCCAAGAGAAAAGAGAAGTGGCAGCCCAGAGAACCCAAGGTTACAACAGGTTATCTTGCAAGATACAGGGAGCTTGTAACCAGCGGTAACAGAGGAGCAATCCTTGAAGTACCCAGTACTTCCAAATAATACTGATAGAAATAGGATGGTATAGAAATGCAACTTACTGGTTCACAGATCGTATTGGAATGTTTAAAGGAGCAGGGAGTAGATACAGTTTTTGGATATCCCGGCGGAAGTATTCTTAACATCTACGATGAGCTGTACAAACAGCAAAATGATTTTTTACACATAAGAACATCTCATGAACAGGGAGCTGCTCACGCAGCAGACGGATATGCCAGATCAACAGGTAAGGTTGGTGTTTGCTTTGCTACAAGCGGCCCCGGCGCTACTAACCTTGTAACAGGTATTGCAACAGCCTACATGGACTCTGTTCCTATGGTAGCTATCACATGTAATGTCAATCTTCCTTTGCTTGGAAAAGATACTTTCCAGGAGGCTGATATTGCCGGTATTACAATGCCTATTACCAAGCATGGCTATATTGTAAAGGATGTTAAAGAACTTGCTTCGACCATGAGAAAAGCTTTCAAGATTGCTTCGACAGGCCGACCCGGTCCTGTACTTGTGGACATCACCAAGGATGTTACAGCTAAGTCCTGCGATTTTAAACCTCTTAAGGGCAATAAGAAGAAAGATGAGGCTGTTAAGCACTATACTGATGAAAATATTGCAACAGTGCTTAAGATGCTCAAGGCTTCTAAGAGACCCTTCATTTATGTTGGCGGCGGCGCAGTAATTTCAGGTGCAGCCAAGGAACTCAAGGAGTTTGCTGAGAAGTTTGATGCACCTGTCTGCGATACTCTTATGGGTAAGGGTGCGTTTGACGGTACCAATAAGCTTTATGCAGGTATGATCGGCATGCACGGAACAAAGGCTGCCAATTTCGGCGTTAGTGAGTGCGATCTTCTTGTTACACTTGGAGCCAGATTCTCTGACAGAGTAACAGGTAATGCCAAGACTTTTGCTTCTAAGGCTAAGATTCTTCAGATTGATATAGATGCTGCAGAGATCAATAAGAATATAAGAACCAATTATTCCATCGTAGGAGATCTTAAAGAAGTTCTTAGCGAGATTAACAGTAAGCTTGATAAGATGGATCACTCCGACTGGACTTCTAAGATTGATGATTACAAAAAGCAGTATCCTTTAAGCTACGAGAAGGATAAGCTTACATGTCCATATATAATCGAGACCCTTGATAAACTCACAAAGGGAGATGCAATTATTTCAACAGATGTAGGTCAGCATCAGATGTGGACAGCACAGTATTACAAATTCAGAAAGCCCAGAACTTTGCTCACATCAGGCGGTCTTGGTACTATGGGTTACGGTCTAGGAGCTTGTATCGGTGCCAAAGTTGGTAATCCTGATAAGATTTGTGTCAATATCACAGGTGATGGCTGCTTTAGAATGAATATGAATGAGCTTGCTACTGCATCAGACTATGGAATTCCTATTGTAGAGATCATTATTAATAACAGCGTTCTTGGTATGGTAAGACAGTGGCAGACACTTTTCTATGAGAAGCACTACTCTCAAACTGTATTTACAGGGAAAGTTGATTATTGTAAAGTTGCTGAAGCTCTCGGATGCAAGGCTATAAGAGTTACCAAGAAATCGGAAGTTGAAGATGCTCTTAAGAAGGCTATAAACTCCAAGGTGCCCGTTGTTATTGATTGCGTTATAGAAGAGGATGACAAGGTATTTCCTATGGTTCCCGCAGGTGCTTCTATTAGTGAAGCCTTCGATGCCAAGGATCTTGCCAAGAAAAAATAAACACTTCATTTAAATTGGGGAATTTATGAAGAAAAGAAAGAAAAGCGGGCGCATATGGCATATTCTTATAATTAATTTTCTTGCCATTGTTGCTCTGTACATTGCACTTGCTTACTATTACAGCACAGGTTTTCCTTGCTGCTGTTGGATAAACGGAGTGTATTGTACCGGAAAGAGTGTTGAAACTGTAAATAAAGAACTTATTTCTGAGCGCGGCTACGCCGGTATCAATGTTGTTGATTCCGGCGGAGCTGAGCTTTATATTAGTGCGGATTCAGTTGATCTTGCTATGGATTACACTGAGGCACTTAATTCTTTTATTGCTTCCAGAAATCCTCTTGCATGGGGAATTAATCTTTTTGAAAATCTCATTCTTAAAATTGAACCTACGGTTGATCTCGATGAAGATAAGCTCGTTGATTTTGTCTGCAATTGGGAAATCTTTTCGGATACGGGAAGTAATGATGTGTTTATAGTAAATAACGGTAATGGTTATGAGCTGATAAACGATCTTGTGGATGTTCCGGATAAGCAGGCAATTGTAAATGCAGTTTACAGGTCTATTCTTGGTTTAAAGAGTGAACTTCAGCTTTCGGAAGCTGAAGGGTGCTATATAGAAATAGAGCCCGATGAGAGACAGAAGGGTATTATAGCTGCATTTGACAAGATAAACGAACTTCAGAATCTGGGAATCACCTATGATATAGAGGGTGAAGAAATTTCTTTTGGCCCTGCCGTTGCTTCTAAATGGATAGTTACAGAGGCGGATATAGAAGAAGCTTCAAATGAAGAAAACTCATCTGAAAATATGGGCTCCGGTCTATTTATTATTAATGGGCAGCAAAGAGCATTTCCACTGGAAGAGGAGGTTTATACTTCCGCAGGCTTTGCCTTTGATGTAGCAGGTAATCCCATACTTAGCGAAAAGAAAATGTATGATTCTATATATGATCTTGTGACATCTCATGATACCAAGCATATGCTTGAAAAATACAGAGAGACGCACCAAGGGAAAATATCTGTCAGAAACGGAAGTAAAGGCGACGGAAGACTTTATGATCTGAATGGTGAATTTGATTATCTTGTTGGTAAATATCTTTCCGGAACTTCCTCATTGGAAGAACGTCGTCCCCTTGCGTATATTGATAAGGTTACAACAATTGACGGCGCCGAAACTCTGGGTAATACCTATATAGAAGTTAATATGCACGATCAGCATCTGTATTATTATGTTGACGGCTCTTTGTATATGGATATGCCGGTAGTTACCGGGAACGTCAACAGAGGAAGGGGAACACCTGCCGGAGTATATGATGTTTATAATAAAAGATATCACACATATCTTCGCGGTACTGATTATGTTTCCTATGTAAATTATTGGCTGGGAGTTTATAAAGGAGTCGGAATTCATGATGCAACTTGGAGAGATGCGGATGAATTTGGAGGAAATACTTTTAAAAGAAACGGCTCTCATGGGTGTATTAATTGTCCTTTGGATTCAGTTTCTCAATTGTGGGAAATTGTGTCGGAAGGAACTCCTGTAATTCTTTATTATTAGAATTTATGCGGCTCTTGATATTAGAGCCGCTATTTTTATTATTATAATTCAAAAGAAAAAATCAAAAAAAATCAGTTTAAAAAAATAAAATAACAGAGATTATGGAATGACGTTCTTGACAATTTTTCTTTTGCGTATAGAATAAATTATTAAGAGCAATTTATTACTTTAATATGCTAAAAACGCAGGAGGATACAAAAGTGTCACGAGTTTATAATTTTTCTGCCGGACCGGCAGTGTTACCCGAGGAAGTATTACAGCAGGCTGCTGCTGAGATGCTTGATTACAATGGATGTGGTATGTCAATCAATGAGATGAGCCACAGGTCCAAGGCTTTCGATGAAGTCATTCAGACTGCCGAGCAGGATATCAGAGATCTTATGAATATTCCTGACAACTATAAGGTTCTCTTTTTACAGGGCGGCGCAAGCCAGCAGTTCGCAGCAGTTCCTCTTAATCTTATGAAGAACGGCAAGGCTGCATATATTGTTACAGGTCAGTGGGCTAAGAAAGCTTACCAGGAAGCTCAGAAGTATGGTGAGGCTATCGAGGTTGCTTCAAGTGCTGACAAGACATTCTCTTATATTCCTGATTGTTCAGATCTTGATATCCCTGAAGATGCAGATTATGTATATATCTGTGAGAACAACACAATCTATGGAACTAAGTTCAAGACTCTTCCCAATACTAAGGGACATGTTCTTGTTTCTGACGTTTCATCATGTTTCCTTTCAGAGCCTGTTGATGTAACTAAGTACGGCGTTATCTATGGCGGTGTTCAGAAGAACGTAGGACCTGCAGGTCTTGTTATCGCTATTATCAGAGAGGATCTCATCACTGATGATGTTCCCGCATACACACCTACAATGCTTAAGTGGAAGACTCAGGCAGATAATGGTTCTCTTTACAACACACCTAACTGCTGGAGCATCTACATGTGCGGTCTTGTGTTCAAGTGGCTCAAGAAGCAGGGCGGTCTTGAGGAGATGAAGAAGAGAAATGAAGCTAAGGCTAAGATCCTCTATGATTATCTTGATCAGAGCAAGATGTTCAAGGGTACAGTAAGACCTGAAGACAGATCACTTATGAACGTTCCTTTCGTAACAGACAGCGAAGAGCTTAATGCTAAATTCATCAAGGAAGCAACAGCTGCAGGTTTTGTAAGCCTTAAGGGACACAGAACAGTTGGTGGTATGAGAGCAAGTATCTACAACGCTATGCCTATCGAAGGTGTTCAGAAGCTCGTTGAATTTATGGCTAAGTTTGAGAAGGAGAATTCATAATGTATAAGTACAAATGCATGAACCCGATTGCCAAGATCGGTCTTAATAATTTCACTGATGAGTATCAGGTAGTAGACAATGTTGATGATGCAGAAGGTATTCTCGTTAGAAGTGCCAATATGCTTGAGATGGAATTTTCCGACAATCTTCTTGCAATCGCAAGAGCAGGTGCCGGAGTTAACAATATTCCCCTTGATAAGTGCGCAGAGCAGGGTATCGTAGTTTTTAATACTCCCGGTGCCAATGCTAACGGCGTTAAGGAGATGGTTCTTGCAGCAATGCTCATTGCTTCAAGAGATATTATCGGCGGAACTGAGTGGGTTAAGGCTAATGCCGGAGATCCTGACATTGCTAAGCTCACAGAGAAGTCCAAGAAGAAGTTCGCCGGAACTGAGATCTTCGGTAAGAAGCTTGGTATCATCGGACTTGGTGCTATCGGCGTAAGAGTTGCTAACGCTGCAAGACAGCTTGGCATGGATGTTTATGGTTATGATCCTTATCTTTCAATTGACGCCGCTTGGAGACTTTCTTCAGATGTTAAGCACGTAACCAATGTTGATGATATCTATTCTAAGTGTGATATCATTACTGTTCATGTTCCTGCACTTGATTCAACAAAGGGCATGATCAATGCAGAGGCTATTGCCAAGATGAAGAAGGGTGTTATCCTTATCAATCTTGCAAGAGACATTCTTTGCAACGAAGTTGATGTGCTTGCAGGTATCAACTCGGGTAAGATCCGCAAGTATGTTACTGATTTCCCAAATCCTACAACATCAGGTCATGACGGATGTATTGTTATCCCTCACCTTGGTGCTTCTACTGAGGAGTCTGAGGATAACTGTGCTGTTAAGGCTGTACTTGAGCTCAAGGATTATCTTGAGAATGGTAACATCAACAATTCAGTTAACTATCCTAATTGCGATATGGGTATCTGCACACGTCCCAGAATTGCTATTTTCCACAAGAATGTTGCTAACATGATCAGCCAGTTCACATCACTTCTTGGCGATGCAGGCTACAACATTTCAGATATGACCAACAAGTCTAAGGGAGATTATGCTTATACTTTAATTGACCTTGAGGATAAGATTGCAGATGACCTTGTTAAGAAGCTTACAAAAGTTGACGGCGTTATCAGAGTCAGAGTTGTAAAGAAAGAAGCATAATTATGGCTGATATCAAACCTTTTAAGGCATACAGACCGACAAAAGAAAAAGTGGGAAGAGTTGCGGCTCTTCCCTATGATGTTTTTAGCAGAAAAGAGGCTTTGGAGTATGTTAAAGAAAACCCTGAGTCTTTTCTTGCGATAGACAGACCGGAAACACAGTTTCCTGAAGATCAGGATATGTACGCTCCTGAAGTTTATAAGAAAGCTCATGACATGCTTCGTGAGCAGATAGATGGCGGCGTTTTTGTTCAGGATGAAGAAAAAAGCTATTATATCTACGAACAGACAATGAATGGCAGAACGCAGACCGGTATTGTTGCATGCGCTTCGATAGATGATTATCTTAACGGTGTCATCAAGAAGCATGAGAATACCAGAGCTGACAAGGAAGAGGACAGGATTAAGCATGTCTATACCTGTGAAGCTCAGACAGGTCCTATTTTCCTTTGCTACAGAGAAAATAAGATGCTTTCGGATCTTGTTAATAAGGTAAAAGAAGTAGATGAACCTGTTTATGATTTTGTATCTGCTGATGATGTTAAATCAAGAGTTTGGGTCATCGATGATAAAGAAGAAACAGATACAATAAGTCGCATTTTTGCTACCATTGATGCTGTTTATATTGCTGATGGTCATCATAGATGTGCTTCTGCTGTAAAGGTTGGTCTTAAGAAAAGAGAAGAGAATGAAGGTAAGGTTCGCGGTAAGCAGGAATACGATTACTTCCTTTCAGTTCTTTTCCCTGACAGCGAGCTTATGATCATGGACTATAACCGTGTCGTAAAAGATCTTGGTGATCTTACAAAAAATGAGTTTTTTGATAAACTAGGCGAGAAGTTTGATGTTACTCCTTCCAAAGATGCTGTTAAACCTTCCAAGAAGGGTGAATTCGGACTTTACATTGATGACGAGTGGTATAAGCTCACAGCACATTCCGATATTCTTAAAAATGACGCGGTAGAAGGACTTGATGTATCTATTTTGCAGAATGAAGTTCTTGCTCCTATGCTTGGTATAGGCGATCCAAGAACTGACAAGAGAATTGATTTTGTAGGCGGTATAAGAGGTCTTAAGGAACTTGAGGATCGCTGTCATAAGGATATGAAACTTGCCTTTTCTATGTATCCTACATCTATTTCTGAGCTTTTTGCGGTTGCTGATGAGAAGAGGCTCATGCCTCCGAAGTCAACCTGGTTTGAGCCAAAGCTCTTAAGTGGGTTATTTATTCACGAAATTAATGGTACAATTATCTAAATAACAATAACTTAAGTTTTGTTTTTTATTTGGAGGGGACCATAGTGAATAACAGACTGTACAAGATGATGAACTGGCCGGAGATTGAAGAGATCATATATTCTGATGGGGATGATCCGCACAGAATTCTTGGAGCGCATAAGGTTGGGAACAGTTATCTTGTCCAGGCTTTCTATCCAAACGCTAAGTCGGTTAGTGTTTATGTAGAAAATACTAAGAAGACTTATGATATGGAACTTGCAGATGAAGCAGGCTTTTATGCTGCAGTTGTTCCTTATGTTGATAAACTCAAATACAGATTCATCATTACTGATGAAGCAGGTAATAAAGAAAAGAATGTCGATCCTTATTCTTTTGGTCCTACTATGGACCGAGAGGATTTTATCAAGTTCGGCAGCGGTATACATTACCGTATATATGACAAATTAGGAGCTCATCCCATGAGGCGTGGCGGAGTTGACGGCACGCAGTTCGCGGTATGGGCTCCTTCTGCTGCAAGAGTAAGCGTTATCGGCGACTTTAATAACTGGGATGGAAGAATGTGCCAGATGCACAGACTTGATCCCATAGGCATTTTTGAAATCTTTGTTCCTGGTGCCAAAGTTGATGATGGATATCAGTTTGAAGTTAAGACAAGAAGCGGCTTTGTGTTTAAAAGACCTGACCCCTATGCGACTAAATCAAAGGGGCAGAACGGCGTGATATCTGTTATCAATAAATTTGCACCTTTTAAGTGGACAGATGATGAATGGATAGAGGATAGGAAGTCTTTTGACAAGGATGAGGGATCACTTTCCATATGTGAGATTTCTCTGGATGCCTTCGCTGAGAGGCATGAATATAAGAGCACAATGGAAGATATTACAAATGATATTCTTTCTTATGTGACAGATCACGGCTTTGATACAGTAGAGCTTATGCCTGTAATGAAACACATCCCTGAGCATTTTTATCATATACTTGATTTCTTTGCTCTTGATGATGCAAATGGGGACCCTTCAGAGTTTATGAATTTTGTTAATACCATGCATGTTAATGGTATTAGAGTTATTCTTGACTGGGTACCTACATTCTTTCCTAAGTCTTCCTGCGGACTTAGCGATTTTGACGGTAAGACTTTATATGAATATGAGGATCCTCGTGTTGGAATTCATCCAAAATCAGGAGATCTTATTTTTGACTATGGGCGAAAAGAAGTGACAAACTTCCTTATTTCCAATGCACTTTTCTGGATTGATAAGTATCATGTGGATGGCCTTAGGATTTCTGATATTTCAAGGATACTCTACCTTGATTATGACAGAAAACCGGGTGAGTGGATGCCAAATATATACGGCGGAAACGAGAATCTTGAAGCTCTTGAATTCTTAAAACACTTAACAAGTGCAGTGCATAAGGATTATCCCGGGGTATTCATGATCACTAAGGAAACCGCATGTTGGCCTCAGGTTACTGATAGTGTCGATGATGGCGGCCTTGGATTTGATTATAAGTGGAACAATGGCTGGACCAGAGATTTTCTTTCTTATATGCAAAATGATCCTTTGTTTAGGTCGGGACATCATGATGAGCTTACCTTTAGTCTTATCTATAGCTATACAGAGCGATTCATTTTAAGCTTTACCCACGAGGAACTTGAAAAAGGACTTGAGGGCTTGTATTATCTAATGCCCGGAGATTCCAACCAGAAGATGGGGAACCTCAGACTTGCTCTTAGCTTTATGATGGTTCATCCCGGAAGAAAACACATATATATGGAACCTGATGCGCTTACGGTGGATCAGTCTGTATTTGTTGAGAATATGCTTGCTAAGCTTAATGCTATCTACAGAGAGCATGATGCGCTTCATCAGCTTGATAGTGTTGAGGGCGGATTTGAGTGGATCAATAATATGGCTTCTGATGAATGTATGATCTCTTTTGCCAGAAAAAGTGCTGATGAGAAGGAAATTCTTCTTGTTGTTGCCAACATGGCCGGCATTGAGAGAGAGTATGATATCGGCGTTATTGCAGATGGCAGATACACGGAAATTTTTAACAGCGATGATGTGAGCTACGGCGGAACCGGTTTGCTTAACGAAGGCAAGATAGAAGCTAAAAGAAGAGAAGCTGACGGAAGAGATTACTCGGTTAATATAAAGCTTGCTCCTGTTTCTCTTGCTATTTTCTCCTATACTCCTTATACGCAGCAGGAGAAGAAGATACGTGCGATCAAAGAAGAAGAGGAACTAAAGAAAGATAAAGAACTGGATGAGAAGCTCTCTGCTCTTAAGGAAAAACAGACAGAAGAAGAACAGAGACTACTTGCCGAACTTAAACTTAAATACGAGCAGGAACTTGCCAACGAAGAAAAAGCTATTGAAGAAAAATATGCCAAGATTGAAGAAGAGCGTATTTTCAACATAGTCTCCAAAGAAGCCATTAAGAGCATCACCAAGAAAACCAAAACCAAACGCTCTCCAAAGCGTAAAGGGTAAAAAGCGAAAACTCTAACAAGAATTAAAAGCATTAAAAGTGATAAACGTAAAGTAACGCAACTCAATATAAGGTTAGTGCTGGATGATTTTTCTTTAAAAAGCTTTTAATGGTTTGACAGCCGAAATTCCGCAGTTCTAGGACGAGCTGCAGATTTATTAAATAAGAAGACGGGAAGATGTCGATTTCTATGAGTAACACGAAATGAGACATTTTCCCGTCTTCGAATTTAAAATAAATCGCAGCGAGCAGAAAACAAGGAATTTCGGCTGCAACCATAATCTTTTTAAAGAAAAGCTGGAAAAGGGACTTGAACCCTCGACCTACTGATTACGAATCAGTTGCGCTACCAACTGCGCTATTCCAGCATGCCGGTGACTTTGTGGCACAAAAAAGATTATACATTCAGGATGCCCTTTTGACAAGACAATTTGGAAATATAATTATTCAAATGCAGTCAGATTGTGGTATAATAATATGCTGAAATAATATTTTGTATTGCCGGTGCGTATTTGCGCAAGGTAGAGAGGATTTTCATTATGAAAGATTTAAAAGATTACGTTAGAACCATTCCTAATTTTCCAGAGGAAGGAATCATGTTCAGGGATATCACATCTGTATTACAGGATCCCGAAGGATTTAAACTTGCTATCGACAAAATGCAGGATATGGTAAAGGATTTGGATTTTGACGTTGTCCTTGGTGCGGAATCCAGAGGCTTTATCTTCAGCGCACCTATAGCATATAACAGAGGCAAAGCGCTTGTACCTGTACGTAAGAAGGGTAAGCTTCCTTGCGATACTATCGAGGTTGAGTACGATCTCGAGTACGGTAAGGCAGTTCTTGAACTTCACAAGGACGCTATCAAGCCCGGCCAGAAGGTTCTTCTTGTTGACGATCTTATGGCTACAGGTGGAACAATTGAGGCGATGATCAAGCTTGTAGAAATGCTTGGCGGTGAAGTTGCCGGAGTTCTTGTTCTTATGGAACTTAAGGGACTCAAAGGAAGAGAGAGAATCAGCAAGTACAGACTTGATGCTGCAATAAGCTACGAAGGGAAGTAATGTAAATGCCGCAGGACTTCGATGACGGAAAAATTGAAGCCATTGAGGAATTTCAGGCGCCGGATAAGCTCTATGACGGACTTGTCGAAAGGGTCAGAAAGTATCATCCTTCAGACGACATTTCTCTCATAGAAAAAGCTTACAAGACAGCGGCTGAAGCTCACAAGGACCAACTTCGCAAATCGGGTGAACCCTACATAATTCACCCTCTTTGTGTTGCCATTATATTGGCTGACCTTGAAATGGATAAAGAGACTATAGCAGCCGGCCTTCTTCATGATGTAGTAGAAGATACTATTTACACCAAGGAAGAGGTTGAAGCGGAGTTTGGTGCGGATGTAGCGCTTTTGGTTGATGGTGTCACCAAACTTACTGCTTTGCAGCTATCTACAGATAATGCCAATAAGACACAGGAACAGCTCGACATGCAGGCTCAGAACCTCAGGAAGATGTTCCTTGCTATGGCTAAGGATATAAGAGTTATCCTGATAAAGCTTGCCGACAGGCTTCATAATATGAGAACACTTACTCATATGCCTCCGGAAAAGCAGTCCAGAATTGCTCAGGAAACTCTTGATATTTATTCCCCTATAGCGGGAAGGCTCGGTATCAGCCGTATTAAGGTTGAACTTGACGATCTGTCACTTAAGTATTTAAAGCCTGACGTATACTATGACCTTGTTGAGAAAGTATCGGTCAGGAAGAGTGAAAGAGAAAAATATGTCGAGGATATCTGCGCTAATGTGAGAAAAGCTATCGCGGATGCAGGTATCATCGGAGATGTTAACGGAAGAGTCAAGCACTTCTTTAGTATCTATAAGAAGATGCGCAATCAGAATAAGACTCTCGACCAGATCTACGATCTTTTTGCAATAAGGATCATCGTTGCAACAGTAAAGGACTGCTATGCGGCCCTTGGTGTTATTCATGAGATGTATAAGCCGATTCCCGGCAGATTCAAAGATTACATCGCAATGCCCAAACCCAATATGTATCAGTCACTTCATACGACCCTTATCGGTCAGACCGGTCAGCCTTTTGAGATACAGATCCGTACTTACGATATGCACAGAGCTGCGGAATACGGTATCGCTGCCCATTGGAAATATAAAGAGGCTTCTGATGGCAAAAAGGGTGAAAACGGTGAGGAAGAGAAGCTTATCTGGCTCCGTCAGATTTTGGAATGGCAACAGGACATGTCTGATAACCAGGAATTCATGAATCTTCTTAAGAGTGACCTTAATCTCTTCTCGGAGGATGTATATTGCTTTACTCCTACAGGAGAAGTTAAAAACCTGCCGGCAGGTTCCACACCTATCGATTTTGCTTACAGTGTTCACAGCGCTGTTGGTAATAAGATGATCGGAGCCAAGGTTAACGGCAAACTTGTACCTATTGATTATAAGATTCAGAACGGCGACAGAGTTGAAGTTATCACCAGCCAGAACTCCAGAGGACCCAGCAGAGACTGGCTTGCCATCGCTAAGGCTACTTCTACCAAGAATAAGATCAACCAGTGGTTCAGGCATGAACTTAAGGAAGAGAATATTGCCAAAGGTAGAGAGCTTCTTATCGAATACTGCCGAAGCAAGGGAATAGATCTTTTTGCTATTTCCAAGCCTGAATTTCAGAATATTGTTATCAGAAAATACGGTTTCCATGATTGGAATGCCGTTCTTGCAGCTGTTGGTCACGGCGGACTTAAAGAAGGCCAGATCATCAACAAGATGCTTGAACTTGGTGAAAAAGAACACAAGCGTAATATCACTGATGAAGAAGTTCTTGCAGCTGTTGCGGAGTCCAATGTTACACCTCAGGTATCAGGCTCTGATAATGCCATTATTGTAAAGGGTGTTCATGACGTTGCCGTAAGATTTTCTAAGTGTTGTAACCCTGTTCCCGGGGATGAGATATGCGGATTTGTTACACGTGGTCGTGGCGTATCCATTCACAGAAAGGACTGTGTCAATGTAATTAAGATGCAGGAGGAAGACAGAACAAGACTTATCGAAGCAAGGTGGCAGTCTGATTCCACAGGAAGCAGTCAATATGCCGCAACTATTAAGATATTTGCCAATAACAGAAGCGGACTTCTTGCTGATATTTCAAGAGCTCTTACTGAAAAAGATATTGATATTATTTCTATGAATACCAGGACCAGTAAGCAGGGTCTTGCTACAATGGAGACCTCTTTCCGAGTTTCTTCAAGAGAACAGCTTAGAGGTATTGTTGATAAGATCAGACAGATTGACAGCGTTATTGATATTGAAAGGACAACAGGTTAATGTCAAAAGTTAAGCTCAGCGTAGGAATGCTCACGCTTGGAATGGTCGCAACAAATTGCTATTTTATACTAAATGAAAAAATACTTGACAAAAATGGTAACAATCATGTAATATGTATAGATCCGGGGGACAAAGGGAAATACATATATGATTTCCTTACCGAAAAAGGTTATGTTGTGGACCTTATTCTTTTGACACACGGACACTTCGACCACATAGGCGGAGTAAATGAGCTCAGGGAGCTTACAGGTGCCAAGGTCGGTTGTTATGAAAAAGAAGCTGCTTTATGCAGTGATCCACATTTAAATCTATCCAATTATTATGGAATGAATTTTGGTATTACTCCGGATGTTACATATAAAGACGGTGAGATAGTAGAAGCTGCAGGATTAACCTGTAAAGTTATTGCTACGCCGGGACATACATCCGGTGGTTGCTGCTTCTATTTTGAAGAGGGTGACATCCTTATCAGTGGTGATACACTTTTTGAAGAATCTGTTGGAAGAACTGATTTTCCAACGAGCTCAACGAGTGAACTGGTAAGATCTGTTAAGGAAAAGCTCTTCGTACTTCCTGATGAAACCTTTGTTTATCCGGGGCATGGAGAAGTTACTACAATAGGTCACGAAAAGGAATATAACCCATTCTTCTAAATTGCACTGTCTTGTAATTATTTCTGGCGATGCGAAGAGAATTATCGCCAACTACTTAAAAGGAAAGGGAGTAATTTAAAATGATTACAAGAAGAAAAATAGGAGTTTTGGCAAAAGCTGCCGTTTCAATTATTTCGGCTGCTGTAATGTTTCTTTCAAATTTTGTTCCTGCCAATGCTGCTATGACAGGAGAATCAGTTCAGGAACAGATCTATACTTTCATGAAGACCGAGTGTGGCGTTACTAATGATGCTGCAATTGCTGGTCTCCTCGGATGCATCGACATCAATAGTAGTTTTAATCCCAAAGGTACTGTTCAAAATATGCAGAGCGGCACAGTGATGTATGGTTTTGGCCTTTGGACCGGAACCAGACTTAATAATCTTAAGACATTCTGTAAGAATAATAAGCTTGATTGGCAGAGTACAGAAGGACAGCTTAGATTTATTAAGAACGAGTGGGATACTGTTTTCCCCAATGTTAAGAGAGTTATGCAGGGTAATCCCAATGATCCTGCTTTTAAGTTTGAGGATAGTGCTGATGGCGCATATTCATTTGCAGTATATCTCACTTTGCAGTATGTAAAGTATACTATTAACGATTATGCTGAGACATCTGCTAAGGATACATATTATCCTATGGTTAAGCAGTTTGCTTCTGCAGCACCTGCACAGACACAGGCGCAGGCACCAGTGGCAAACGCAGCGGCTCCTGCACCTGCAACAAACGCAGCAGCTCCTGCACCCGCAACAAACGCAGCGGCACCCGCACCCGCACAGGCACAGGCTCCTGCAGCAAACACAGCAGCACCTGCACAGACTCAGGCTCCTGCAGCAAATGCAGACGCTGGCACTGAACAGCAGGTATACAATTTCCTTAAGCAGAACATGGGAATTAACAACAATGCTGCAATTGCCGGTGTAATGGCTAATATTGAGCAGGATTCTAACTTTGATCCTAAGGCTCACATCACAGATTCTTATGGTGACAGATATGGCCTTTGCCTTTGGTATGGTACCAGACTTGAGAACCTTCAGACTTATTGTAAGCACTATAATTTAGATTGGCAGAGCACAGATGGCCAGCTTAAGTTTATGGCGTATGAGTGGAATACATATTTTAAAAATGTGAACAAGGTATTCCATAACACAACATCTTCTCAGGATTATAATTTTGCTGATGATGCAAACGGTGCAGACCAGTTTGGCGCATTTTTCGCAATTCAGTATGTAAGACATGAGGATAACCTTTTGTCATGTTCAAGAGGTGACAGAGCCAAAGATTACACATATCAGAGAGTGCTCAGCACATTTGCCGGTAAGTAATCTGCGCGCAGTCACGCGTAAAATAAATATTTAATGAAGCTTGTAGCGATGAAGTATTACATTGACGATTAATAAAGCTTAGCGTTAAAATAAGGAGTCGTATGCGGTCAGACCGCCTGCGACTCTTTGTTAATTTATAAAAGGTGTTTTTATGATCAAGGTGATTATTTCCAAAGATATATATTCATATGATGTACATTCTCTTTTCAAAGCTTTTTTTCCAAAAGAGGATGTTAAAGTCGTGTTTGCAGGTGATGAGAAAGCGTCTGCATGTGCTGATTCTGCGTGTGATAAGACTTATCATGTGGATACTGATGTTACCAAGAATGAGCTTAAGAGAAATATTTATAAGCTTCTTTTTTCTGAGACGGGTAAAGAGCTTCCCTGGGGGAATCTTACGGGAATAAGACCAACCAGAATAGTCATGAATCTGATGGAAGATGGATATAGCGATGATGAAGTGCGTTCATATATGAAAGACACCTATTTTGTCAGTGATGAGAAGATTGAGCTTAGCCTTCGAATAGCCCATAGAGAAAGAGAAGTATTAAAAGACATAGATTGCAAGAACGGTTACAGCCTCTACATTGGAATTCCGTTTTGTCCCACACGCTGTCTTTATTGCTCTTTTACAGCCTATCCGATAGGCGTATATTCCAATATTGTTGATGATTACCTTACCTGTCTTGAAAAAGAGATAGATTACGTCGCTGAGAATTTCAAGGATAAGGTTCTTGATACGATTTATATCGGCGGAGGAACGCCCACTACACTTGAGCCGCACCAGATTGAGAGACTTCTATCTTATGTTTACAGCAAGCTCGATGTTTCTAATGTAAAAGAGCTTACGGTTGAGTCAGGAAGACCGGATTCCATAACAAGAGAGAAGCTAAGGGCGATGAAGAAGATGGGTGTAACCAGGATTTCAGTTAATCCTCAGTCCATGAAGGATGAGACCCTTGAACTTATCGGCAGAAGACATTCGGTAAAAGAGCTTGTGGATGCCTTTAACATGGCTAGAGAAGAGGGTTTTGATAATATCAATATGGACATTATACTTGGGCTTCCGGGAGAAGATGACAGGGATGTTGCTTATACAATGGATGAGATAAAAAAGCTTGATCCTGACGATCTTACTGTTCATTCACTTGCAATAAAAAGAGGCTCCAAACTTGCGGAGATTCTTTTGGAGAGAAAAGAAAAGGCCGGCAAAGAAGGCAATATTCTACACGGAGAAACGGATGAAGCTGAGGTTATGTCTAAGATGATGAAGGCAGCTTCTGATGGCGCAGCTCAAATGGGACTTTCACCGTATTATCTCTACAGACAAAAGAATATTAGCGGTAACTACGAAAATACAGGTTATGCTCGCAAGGGGAAAGCCGGTATATACAATATTCTTATTAATGAGGAAGTTCAGTCCATTGTTGCACTTGGAGCCGGCACTGTAACCAAAAGAGTTTACGGAGTTGGCGGCAGGATAGAAAGATGCGATAATGTCAAAGATATAAAGCTCTATATGGAGCAAATAGATGAAATGATTGATAGAAAGAAAAAACTTTTTTCATAATGGAGGAAATATAATGGGAAACGTTCGCGTGGTTGATGTAAAGAGAAGCATATTTGAAAGTAATGATCAGGATGCGGATAAGCTTAGACGGGAACTTAAAGAGAGTAAGACATTTCTTTTAAATCTAATGTCTTCTCCGGGATCTGGAAAGACCACAACTCTTACAAGAACTATAGAGCTTCTTAAGGATAAGTACAGAATAGGTGTTATGGAAGCGGATATTGATTCTGATGTGGATGCCATCAAGATCGCAGAATGCGGTGTTAAGTCCATTCAGCTTCATACAGGCGGAATGTGCCATCTGGACGCAGATATGACAAGACAGGGAATTAAAGAACTTGGCGTTGAGGATGTTGATTTTGCCGTTCTTGAGAACGTGGGTAATCTTGTTTGTCCTGCTGAATTTGACACAGGAAGCACCAAGAACGCTATGATCCTCTCTGTTCCTGAGGGACACGATAAGCCACTTAAGTATCCTTTGATGTTCTCTATCTGTGATGTGGTTCTCATAAATAAGATTGATGTGATGCCTTATTTTGATTTTGATCTTGAGAAGTGCAAAGAGAACATTCTTATGAGAAATCCTAACGCCAAGATCATTCCTATCTGTGCTAAGACGGGTGAAGGTATGGAAGAATGGGCAAAGTGGCTTTCTGAAAATATTGAAGCAAGCATAAGATAAGGCTTTGTGCACTTTTGACAAAACAAGCGTTATTAGTTTATACAATTTTTATAAATTATTGAAAAAAGTCACTTGGACCAGATGGGGCCTGGTGACTTTATCTTATTAAAGCAAAAATTGTCTCTTGCAATTAATTTCTGTTCGTAGTAAAAATGACTTGGGTTTATTTAACAGGGAGAAGAAATTTTTATATCAGGTCATATGATAGTGGGGTAGCTATATGAGTATGGCGAGTTTTGGGGATTTGATTATTAATGTCTATACATTTTCTTTGGCAATGATGCTTCTTGTCTTCCAGGAAAATGATAAGAAGTCGCGATCAAATCTGAGCTTTACCAGACTCATAGGGCTGCTTGGCATAGTAGTTGTTGCCTCTGCCCTTATTGACGTTGGAACACTTTTGGGTAGTTCCTCTGCCATATATTCCAAGTTAGCTACTTTCATTATCTTTGCCCTAGATCCCTTTGGATTTCTCTTTGCAATCAGTTATATTGATTGCTTCGTAAAGAAAGATGAGCTTTCCGAGGACATTAGTGCTTTTTTTATAATGCCGGTGAGGGTTTATGCATTTCTTAATCTTATTCTGATTACATTTTCAACACTATTTAATTTTAACTGGTTTTATTACTATACAGAGTTTGGCTATCACAGAGGTAGTTTTTTCTATATCAGGCTCTTTTTCCATGCAATGGCTTGTATATGTATTCTTGCGTATATCCTTTATTACAGAAATGCCATTATTTCCGTGTACAGAACGCCGCTTTTGGCGCTTCCCGTTATTGTCGGAATTGGAATCGTAACCCAGTTTTTTGTTTCTAAAATCAATTTTGCTTACGCAACAACCGTTTTTGCTTTTCTTATTCTTTTTATTTACGTGCAAAGATGCGATGTAAACATGGATTATCTTACGGGGGTTGTTAACAGAAGAGGAATTGATAAAGCTCTTAAAAAGGCTGTTAACGAGAGTATGTTTAAGTCTTTTTCAGCTATCATGGTTGATATTGACTATTTTAAGCTTATTAACGACAGATTCGGACACAGAGCCGGTGATGAGGTACTGTCAGCGATTGCCAAGATCTTAAATAATACTTTTGACGACGACGCTGTTGTTGGCAGGTTTGGCGGAGATGAATTCTGTGTCGTAACCTCCATAAGTGATGAGAAGCTGTTAAAAGATAAGGTGGACAGGATCAAAGAAGAAGTTGCCCTTATAGAATGGAGCAATAAAGGAGAGATGGATCTTTCTGTAAGTACCGGTATTGCTACATATAGGCATAACAGCAAGATGTCCGTAAAGGATTTCATAGACAGCGCAGACAGGAAGATGTATGAGGAAAAGACAAGACATCATCTCGCTGCAGGACTTTGATACAAATAACAACAATAATATTTAGGGTTGACGAAAAGTTTAAAAATGTATATTAATAAGAACGTGAGTATTTAGTAGGAGATGTTTACATTTCCTACTAAAAATTTGTAAATAAATAACTATTTTATGAAGGGGCAGTATTAACAGTAATGGCAACTAAAAAAACAGCTAAGAAAAATTCGCTTCTTATTGTTGAGTCACCAACTAAGGTTAAGGCTATAAAGAAATTCCTTGGTTCCGGATATGAGGTTGCAGCCAGCAACGGCCATGTCAGAGATCTTCCAAGGAGCCAGATGGGTGTTGATATCGAGCATGATTTCGAACCCAAATATATTACTATTCGCGGAAAAGGAGATGTTCTTGCAGCGCTTAGAAAGCAGGTTAAAAAAGCTGACAAAGTGTATCTCGCAACCGACCCGGACCGTGAAGGTGAGGCTATTTCTTGGCATCTTATTTCCGCTCTTAAGTTAAAAGAGGGTGAAGCCAAGATTCAGAGAGTAACCTTTAATGAGATTACCAAGAATGCGGTAAAAGAAGCTATGAAGCATCCAAGGGACATTGACATGAATCTTGTTGATGCTCAGCAGGCTAGACGTGTTCTTGACAGAATGGTTGGATACAGTATTTCTCCACTTCTTTGGTCCAAGATAAAAAGAGGTCTTTCTGCGGGAAGAGTTCAGTCTGTTGCTCTTAGGATCATAGCTGACAGAGAGGAAGAGATCGAATCATTTATTCCTAAGGAATATTGGACACTTGATGTAAAGCTTGGCATAGCAGGTGAGAAAAAGCCTATCATTGCTCATTACTACGGCAAGGGCAATGAGAAAAAAGAGATTGAGAATAAGGAAGAGCTTGATGCTATCTGTGCTTCTTTGAAGGGCAAGAGCTACAGAGTTGCTGACATCAAGACCGGTGAGAGAACCAAGAAAGCTCCCCTTCCTTTTACAACATCTACGCTTCAGCAGGAAGCTTCCAAGGCACTTAATTTCTCAACTCAGAAGACAATGAGAGTTGCACAGCAGCTCTACGAAGGAATAGATCTTGGGAGTGAAGGAACAGTAGGTCTTATTACCTATTTGAGAACTGATTCCACCAGAGTTTCAGATGAAGCTGTTGCATCAGCGAATGCTTATATCAAGGATAACTATGGCGATAAGTATCTTGCAGGTGAGACTGCTGCCAAGAAAAAGGATGTAAAGATCCAGGATGCTCACGAAGCCATCCGTCCTACATATATTGATAAGACACCTGTTAAAGTCAAGGATTTCCTTTCAAGAGATCAGTTTAGGCTTTACCAGCTTATTTGGAGACGTTTTATGGCAAGCAGAATGGCTGCTGCCAAGTACGAGACAACTTCAGTTAAGATTGATGCAGGTGAACATCGTTTTACGCTTGCTGCATCCAAGACTGTGTTTGACGGTTTCTTAAACGTATATACAGATGATGAGGATCAGATTGAGAAGAATGTTATCAGTTCCAACCTCAGCGCTGATTCTAAGCTGTCTTTTGATTCTTTTGAATCCGATCAGCACTTCACACAGCCTGCACCTCATTATACAGAGGCTTCTCTTGTTCATGACCTTGAGGCACTTGGAATAGGCAGACCTTCTACCTATGCACCTACGATCTCAACTATTATGGCAAGACACTATATAACCAAAGAGAATAAGAGTTTGTATATAACAGAGCTTGGACAGGCTGTTAACAAGATGATGATGGATGCATTCCCTCAGATCGTCGATGTTAACTTTACTTCCAACATGGAAGCTCTTCTTGATGGTATAGCTGAGGGTGATGTAAAGTGGAAGACTGTTATCAAGAATTTCTATCCTGATCTTGAAGAGGCGGTAAGTGCTGCTGAGAAAGAGATGGAGAAGATACAGGTTCAGGATGAAGTAACAGATGAGATCTGTGAGGTTTGCGGAAGAAATCTTGTTATCAAGTATGGCCCTCACGGTAAATTCCTTGCTTGTCCCGGCTTCCCTGAGTGTAAGAATACCAAACCTTATTATGAGAAGATTGGAGTAAGCTGCCCTAAGTGTGGCAAAGACATAGTAATGAAGCGTACCAGAAAGGGACGTATCTTTTACGGATGTATTGACAATCCGGAGTGCGACTTCATGTCCTGGGCAAGACCTGTGGATAAGAAATGTCCAAAGTGCGGCGGCTTGATGGTTGCCAAGAGCAATAAGCTTGTATGCAGCAATCAGGATTGCGGATATATCTGCTCCAAAGATGATGATAAGAAATAACTGATAATTTGATTGAATTTTTAGAAAACTTTACCTTTTTTTCATAATTGTAGGCGCTTTATGGTTTGAAGCGCCTATTTTTTTATGTTATCATAACAATAGTGTATAAAATAAATTGTCGCTATTTGGACAACAAAAGGAGATATTTTAATGAGTAGTGTTCAACTTCTGGATAAGACCCGTAAGATTGGGAAGCTATTGCATAATAGTAACTCCGGTAAGGTCGTATTCAATGATATCTGCAGAGTGTTGTGCGACATTTTGGCTTCTAATATGTTAGTTATCAGTAAAAAGGGTAAAGTACTCGGTATCGGAGAGACTGCCGGTGTGGATTCTCTTAGTAAGATGATGGTTGAGAGTGTTGGAGAATTTATCGATCCAATGCTCAATGAAAGACTTCTTACCATCCTTTCCACCAAAGAGAATGTTAACCTTGAAACTCTTGGATTTGAAGGAATTGATTCCTCCAAGTTTCAGGCAATCATTACTCCTATTGAGATAGCGGGTGAGAGACTTGGAACTTTGTTTATTTATAAAACAAAAGTTCCTTATGATATTGATGATATTATCCTGTGCGAATACGGCACAACCGTTGTGGGCCTTGAAATGCTAAGAGCCGTAAACGAGGAAAATGCCGAAGAGAACAGAAAGCTTGCGGTTGTTAAATCTGCCATAAGTACGCTTTCTTTCTCGGAAATGCAGGCTATTATCCATATTTTTGATGAACTTGACGGTATGGAAGGCGTACTTGTTGCTAGCAAGATTGCAGACAGAGTGGGAATAACAAGGAGCGTTATTGTAAATGCTCTTCGTAAATTTGAAAGTGCCGGAGTTATCGAGTCAAGGTCATCAGGAATGAAGGGAACATATATCAAAGTAACCAATGATGTCGTTTTCTCGGAGATAAAGAAACTCAAACAGGAGATGTGACCTGTTTTTGTCACCTTTAAATTCACATATCAGGATGGAATAGAGATGAAAGGATTTATCAAAATATGATAGATCCTTTCTTTTTTCTTTTAAATAAAAGGATAAAAATATATATTTTTTTATATATTTTGTAGTGAGATTTGAATACAAGCACAATATAAAGTATATTTTGCTTGTATTTTGAACAAAAAAATTCTATTATAAATATAAGTATGATACGAAAAGTGTATCTTTATCTAATTATGCTTTCGTATCCGGAAGGGAGACCTATGATCAACAGCAATGTTTTTGATTACATCAATGTCCTTGATAAGGCTGCGGATGCGTCCTGGACGAGGAATGAAGTGCTGGCCAACAATATTGCGAATGTAAACACTCCTGGATATAAGAGACAGGACCTTAATTTTGAGGATGAGCTTGAGAGAGCTCTCGGTCATTCAAGATATAGGACTATGGATCAGAAAGTCGGAGATCTTAAGGATAAGCATCTTAAACCCAGAGTTATCAATGATTATTCCAATTTCTCATATAGAACCGATGGGAATAATGTAGATATAGATACCGAAAACGTAACTCTTGCTGCCAACCAGCTTAAGTATCAGGGACTTATGCAGGGGCTTAATGCAGAGTTTAAGAACCTTCAGACTGTAACCAAGTCAACATAAGGAGGTATAAGACATGAGTATATTTGATTCTTTTAATATCAATTCATCAGGTATGACAGCAGAGAGATTCCGCATGGATATTATCTCGGAGAACATTGCCAATGCCAATACAACAAGAACTGCAAACGGAAGTCCCTATGTGAGAAAGGTTGTAAGATTTGCAGAAAAAGGAAGTCAGACTCCTTTTTCTAGAATCTTAAACGAGAAGATGGATCACTATTCGGGACGAGGCGTCAAGGTAACTGAAGTTAGAGATGATACCTGGACACAGATGAATATTGTTTACGATCCTTCACATCCCGATGCGGATGAGAATGGCTATGTTACATATCCCAATGTTAACACAGTCACAGAGATGACAAACCTCATAGACGCAAGCCGTTCTTATGAGGCTAATGCGACTGCTTTTAATGCAAGCAAGAATATCGCTACAAGAGGTCTTGAACTCGGACAAGGCTGATGATGTTTGGATTATTTCGATATGATCACTGATGATCTTGTGGGAGGATAATAATATGGCATCACTTGATATTTCTCAGCTTAGAAATGTTTCATCACCTATTATCAGGAATGCTGAGAGACTCAACAGCAGAGTATATAACGTACTTGGAGATGATCAGAAAGGAAACGAACAGTCTTTTTCCGTTTTCTTTGATAAGGCTGTTGAGAATATACATACAACCAACGCATACTTATCGGATGCAGAGAATGAAGAGATCAAATGGGCGCTTGGACAGACGGACAACACTCATGATCTTTCTATAGCGCTTCAGAAAGCGCAGATGGCTCTTCAATATACAACGGCCATCAGAGACAGAGCTCTTTCAGCATATAGAGAGCTTACACAGATGCAGATCTGATTATTTATTTTATCTATCTTTTTAGTTTTATGGGGAGGGAGAATACATGGCTGACAGATTTAAGGCCTTGTGGCAGAAAATTCTCGACTGGTGGAATCAATTTACGGCTAAACAGAAAACACTCGTTGTTGGGGCGGGTTCTGTTATATTACTTACCATTATCGTATTGATTTCCGTATTAAATCAGCCTCAATATGTTCTTTTGGCAACTGCCAATTCTACCAAAGAAGCTTCGGAAATAAAAGATCTTCTTGATTCAAACTCCGTCAATTACAAAATATCGGATGACGGTCTGGAATTTAAGGTACTCAAAAAAGATCAGGCCAACGCCAATCTCTTACTTGGCGCCAATGATATACAGTCATATGCTTACAGCATAGACAATGTTACAAACGGTAGTTTTTCAACGACGGAATCAGACAAACAAAAGAAATATGTATTGTATCTGGAGAGCCGGCTGGAATCAGACTTTATACAGAAGTTTGATGCGATCAAGAGCGCCAATGTTAACCTTCATATTCCTGACAATGACGGAACTTTGATCGGTAACAAAGAGCAGTCATCTGCAAGTATTCTTTTGGAACTGGCAGAAGGCGCGGAATTCTCTGAAGATAACGCAGCATTCCTTGCCAAGGCTGTTGCCAAGGCAATCGGTAATGACAACACACAGAATATTGTTATCCTTGACACCAACGGCAATATGCTTTTCTCAGGTGATGAGGATACTACAACTTCAGGACTTGCCAGTACTCAGCTCTCTGTTAAAGCTAAGGCAGAGCAGCTTGTAAAGAACGAAGTTAAGAAGGTTTTGCTTGGAACCAAACTATACGACGATATAGAGGTTGCAAGTAATCTTGTTATGGATTTTTCTCATGAAGAGACTGTTGATCATACATATACACCTGCTGAGGATCAGACTCAGGGCGTTTTAAGCCATGAGGATATCTATACGGCAGAGAATGTAAACGGCATAAACGGTATTCCCGGAACAGATACCAATGCCGATGATGAGACTACATATGTCACTCAGGACAACAACAACTCAAGTTCTAATATCAATGAGGAATCAAGGGATTATCTTCCAAATGAGAAGATAACAACAAGGACTAACCAGCCGGGTGCGATTAAGTACTCGGATTCTTCTATTTCTGTAACCGCGATTAATTATGTGGTAATGAGAGAAGAGGATTATGTTCCTGCCAATAACGAGAACATGACCTGGAATGAATACAAGAACGCCAATAAGGAACCTATTCCTACTGAGATACCCGAGGATATGATAAATGTTGTTTCCAAAGCGACAGGTATCAGTCCTGAGAATGTTGCAATGGCATCTTATAACGAGTATGTATTCTTTGATCGTACCGGATCCAGGATCACTCTTACAGATATCTTACAGATACTGATGATACTCATTATTCTCGGGCTTCTTGCATTTATCATTCTTCGCAGCATGTGGACAGCAAGAAAGACAGAAGAGGAGCCGGAACCCGAGCCTCTCTCCGTAGAGTCTTTGCTTGAATCTCAGCCTGAGGAAGTGCTTGAGGATATTGAGATTGATACAGGATCAGAGACTAAGAGGCTTATCGATAAGTTTGTTGATGAGAATCCGGAAGCTGTTGCGACACTTCTTCGCAACTGGCTTAATGAGGACTTTGGCTGATATACAAGTAATTTTTTAACATATTAACTATCAAGAGGTAAATCACTATGGACGCTGGGATGAGAGGAAGCAATCCGTTAACTGCGGATTTTACCGGCACACAAAAAGCGGCTATACTTCTCATAGCTTTAGGGCCTGAGAAATCTTCCGCCATATTTAAACACCTCAAGGAAGAGGAAATTGAAGAACTTACCCTTGAGATTGCCAACACCAGAAGCGTAACTTCACAGATTAAGGAGGCAATCCTTGAAGAGTTCTACGGAGTCTGCCTTGCACAGCAGTATATTGCAGAAGGTGGTATCAACTATGCTAAAGAGCTTCTTGAGAAAGCTCTCGGTGAGGATAAAGCTCTTGATGTTATCAGTAAGCTTACCGCATCTCTTCAGGTTAAACCCTTTGAGTTTATCAGAAAGACCGAGCCGTCTCAGATACTTACCTTTATACAGGATGAGCATCCTCAGACAATCGCTCTTATTTTGTCATACATGTCACCTGCACACAGCTCGCTTATTCTTTCGGCGCTTCCTCCTGACAGACAGGCTGATGTTGCCAAGAGAATTGCCACAATGGACAGAACAAGTCCGGATACCATAAAGGAAGTAGAAAAAGTGTTGGAATCCAAGTTGTCTTCTTTGGTAAATCAGGATTATACGATCATCGGTGGTGTGGATGCTGTTGTAGAGATCTTGAATACAGTAGATCGAGCAACAGAGAAACATATTATGGAGACTTTGGAGATCGAAGAGCCCGAGCTTGCGGACGAGATCAGAAAGAAGATGTTCGTATTCGAAGATGTTCTTCTTCTGGACGATCGTTCTATTCAGAGAGTGCTGCGTGAAGTTGAGAACAGTGACCTTGCTCTTGCTTGTAAGGGCGCTACCGAGCAGGTACAGAATGCTATCTTCAACAACCTGTCCAAACGTCTTGCTGCTATGATCAGAGAAGATATGGACTTCATGGGACCTGTTCGTATGAAGGATGTTGAGGAAGCTCAGCAGAAGATTGTTAATGTTATCAGAAAGCTTGAAGATTCCGGCGAGATCGTAATCTCCAGAGGCGGAGGTGATGAGCTAGTTGTCTAATTTGTTTAAGGCAGGGTATGTAAGCTTTGGACAAGGCGAAGCTCGCATAATTGACAATAACGAACTTGCCAATAAAAAAATAGAAGAGTTTCAGGAACAGGAAATCAGACGTCAGAGAGCCCAGATGGCTATGGAAGAAGGCTACGACGAAGAAAATCCACCTGAAGAATTCACACCCGGAATAGATATGAACCAACTTACTCAGCTCACGGAAGATCAGAGCATGCTTGGTTCTTTTCCTGACCCCCAATTTGACATGGAAGCCATGCAAGCAGAGATTGATCTTAAGCTGCAGCAGGCACAGGAACAGGCTGACATGATCATTGAAAATGCCAATGCCCAGGCTGAGAATATCAGAAATCAGGCAATGGATGCAGGGCGCCAGGAAGGCTATGATGCCGGATATCAGGAAGGTGTTGCTGCAGCCGAAGCTATTAAACAGCAAGCCGAAGAGCACAGACAGGAACTCGACAAGGAATATCAACAGCTTGTTGATGAGATAGAACCCGAGATGGTGGATGTTCTTACTCAGATATACGAGCATGTTTTTGATATTGATCTAAGAGAAGATAAGGGAATTATCTTACATCTTCTTAAGAGCACTCTTAGCCGTATCGAACCCGGAAACGATCTGATCGTCCATATTTCTTCAGATGACTACGATGAGATCATGGAGAATAAAGAAGCTCTTGATGCCTGTGTTACTTCTCCGAATACCACAATGGAGATCATTGAGGATCCGCTTCTTAAAGAAAATGAGTGCATGATCGAGTCTGACAGCGGCGTATTTGATTGCAGCCTCGGTGTTGAACTTAAAGAGATATCAAGGAAGCTAAAGCTTCTTTCTTTTGACAGAAAGAAAAGATAAAAGAAGGAATTGCCTATGCTTACATCGTCTATTGATTTTTCTAAATATAAAAAGATGCAGTCTGCTCCCTTTTATCGCATGAGGGGGAAGGTTGTAAATGTTATCGGACTTACAATTGAGTCCGCAGGTCCCGATGCTAAGCTTGGAGACATTTGTCTTATTTATCCCAAGAAAAAAGACAATGAATCAGCTACTGATCATGTAGTAAGGCCTGCTATGGCTGAAGTTGTCGGATTTAAGGATAATCATGTTCAGCTTATGCCTTATGAAAATACCAGTGGAATCGGTAACGGAAGCATTGTTGAAAATACCGATTCTCCGCTTAGAGTAAATGTTGGAGAGGGACTTCTTGGCAAGACCCTTGATGGTCTTGGAAGGATTGACGGAACAAGTTATGGCAAAGGCACCGCTTTAGAGGGCGGAGTTGCTTATTCTGTTGAGAATCAGCCGCCGGATCCCATGACCCGTGATCCTATTTCAGATGTACTTTCCCTTGGAGTTAAGGCGGTTGACGGCCTATTGACTGTTGGTAAAGGTCAGCGTATCGGTATTTTTGCCGGTTCCGGTGTTGGTAAGAGTACTCTTCTTGGTATGTTCGCCAGAAATACACAGGCTGATATCAACGTTATCGCTCTTATTGGAGAGCGTGGCAGGGAGGTCAGAGAGTTCATAGAACGCGACATGGGTGAAGAAGGTATGAAAAGATCCATCGTTGTGTGTGCTACGTCCGATAAACCTGCACTTGAACGACTTAAGGCAGCAAAGACTGCAACTTCAATTGCGGAATATTTCAGGGATAAAGGTAAAGACGTGCTTCTTATGATGGATTCGCTCACACGTTTTTCCATGGCACAAAGAGAGATAGGACTTGCCAGTGGCGAGCCTCCTGTTTCTAGAGGCTATCCGCCAAGCGTTTACGCTGAGATGCCTAAGCTCCTTGAAAGAGCCGGCCGATCCAGAAATGGTTCTATTACAGGTCTTTATACTGTTCTTGTAGACGGCGATGACATGAATGAACCTATAACGGATACTGCCAGAGGTATCTTGGATGGACATATAGTACTTAACAGAAAGCTTGCGCAAAAGAACCATTATCCTGCGATAGATGTTCTGGCCAGCATTTCAAGATGTATGTCTGCCATAGCAGATCCGGAGCACAAAAAAGCTGCCGGTAAGCTTAAGAACGTGCTTGCTACATATAATGATGCTGAGGATCTTATAAATATAGGAGCCTACAGAGCAGGTGCCAATAAGAATATTGACTATGCCGTATCCAAGATAGAGAAAGTTAATGAATTCCTAATGCAGGAGACGGACGAGAAGTTCTCTTTTGAAGAGATCAGGAACATGCTTATAAATATGTTTGCCGATTAAAGGTTAGTGATATATGGCAAGATTTGTTTATAGAATGCAAAGTGTCCTAAATATCAAGCAAAAGACTGAAGGGCAGATCAAAATGGAATTTGCCGCTGCTCAGGCTGAGCTTAACAGACAGTATGATATTTTGGATGAATACATTAACAGAAAAGAGAATTATCTGATTGAAGCAGAGAAACTTAGAAACGAAGAGACTTTGCCTCTACAGGATATTCTTGATAATCAGTATGCGACAGCACAGATGGACGTTATGATCGCAACTCAGTACAAGATCGTGCAGCAACACGAAGCTGAAGTTGAGAAGGTGCGAGTTAGGTTGACCAGGGCAATCCAGGAAAGGAAAATGCAGGAAACTTTGAGGGAAAGAGCTTATGCTGAATACCTTGAGGAGGAAAAGCAGGAGGAAGCCAAGGAAAACGACCAGAGAACGAGCTTTACGTACGGACAGAAACAACAGGAGAATAACTGATTATGGCTGATACCAATTTAGCTATGCCGCCGTTTGACGATCCTAAAGCGGCAAAAGCCAAACTTAAGGCTGATAAAAAAGAATACAGAAAACAACTTCGTGAGCAGAGAAAAGAACAGCGTGAAAAAGAAAAAGAGTTTGCTGACAGAGCTGCTGATCTAAGCGGCGATGATGCAGGCGGACTTGCTACTTTGGTCATTACTTTTCTTATTATCATTATCTGGCTTGCTATAATGTGTCTGCTTATAAAGCTTAATGTAGGTAATTTTGGCTCGGATGTTTTGGCACCTCTTATTAAAGATGTTCCTTATCTTAACCTGATCTTACCGGATGAAGCTCTGGATAAGGGAGAAGATGTAGCTGTTGTGACAATTCCCGATTCGGCTTCTACAGATGTTTCTGTTACTGATGCTGAATCTATTACTACTCTTGACCAGGCCAATGCCTATATTAAGAGACTTGAAAAAGCCCTTCAGGCTGAAATGGAACAAAACAGTACTTATGCATCTACAATAGAAAGACTTGAAGCAGAAGTGGCAAGGCTGGAACCTTTTGAGCAACAGCAAAAACAGTTTTATGAACAAAGAGCTCAGTTTTATGAGGAAATGGTTCAGGGTGATAAAGCACCAAGTGCTGAAAACTACGCAAAGTGGTATGAAACTATTGATCCCGACAATGCAGCCAAGATTTATAAAGAAATTAAACAGGGTGATCTGGATGAGGCAGCTATTAAAGCTTTTGCCACAACTTATTCGGGTATGAAGGCTAAACAGGCTGCAGCTATCTTTGATGAAATGGTTGCGGAGAATCAGATTGAGCTTGTTGCCAGAATTCTTGCTCAGATGAGCGTAGAAAACAGAGGAGATATTCTTGCTCAGATGAAAGAACCCAATGCAGCCAAGCTTACTCAGCTTCTTGAACCCAATGCTCTTGAAAAGAAGTCTACTAAAGTTACTGGCTAAAATATAAAAAACAACAACGGGCGTCTGCAAAAAAATAATGCAGACGCCTATAAAAAAGTTTGATTTTTCTATAAAGTTTAGATTAAATTCTCCGATATACTAACTGAAAGTGTATAAGTATGTTTATGCACCAATTTAATATCGGAAGGAGGACATTTAATGAGCAGTGCAGCAAACGCGATCAACAGCGTAATGCCCATTATGGCACAGAGCACTGCAGCCGCAAATGTTACTGATTTATCCGATCTTAGGCAGAACGCCTCCAAGGCGGGTGCAAGTTTTGAGAATATTCTCGGTAAAGTATCAGAAACAGTTCTCAATACTAAATCCGGTGATGACGGAAATAATCTTGGAGCGATGAAGCAGAATACACAGAATTTAAATGCTTCGCCTAAAGAATATGCATCTTCACTCGAACAGGCCAAGACGGCAGCTGATGAAAATGCGAATAATCTTAATGAAGAAAGCACTGTTACACAGATGACAGACGATACCGAAAACATTAAGATATCGGATGATGGAACACAAGGCACGGAGGCTTCTATAGAGCTGCAGGAAGCTATCAACGAAGAAGGCAATGAGCTTATCGCTAAGATAGCACAGAAGCTTGAGATGTCTGAAGAAGATATCATAAACGCAATGCAGGTACTTGGACTTACAGCAGCAGATCTGCTTATACCAAGCAACTTACAGCAGGTGGTTATGGAATCAACTTCTGGCGAGACTGCCCTTGATCTTATTACAGATTCAGACCTTTACACTTCATTGCAGGACCTCATAGAGGATGCGGATAGTAAGGGAAGCGAGCTTATGAAGGAGTTCGACTTAACTGATGAAGAATTTCAAGAGGCTATAAGCGTTACTCATGAGGAATTCTCTGATAAACTTAAAGCTCAGACCACTGAGGATCCCGAAAATCTAAATGTTCCCGTCATTGAAGAGGAACCTGAGGATAACAATAAAGAAGTTGTATTTAAGGGACAGACTAAGGATACCGTAAAGGTTACTTATGAAGAAGATGTGGATCATGACTTTAAGCCTATTGAAATTTCCCATGAAACTGACAAACATAATAATGATACTAATCTGAACAAACAGACCACTCCGGAAGCATTCTTTAATAACTTTATTAAGAACGTTACGGATACGATTACTACAGAATTTGATGTGATGAACACTGAAGTGTATCAGCAGAGAGCTCAGATGGAGAATGTTATCAGACAGATCACCGAGAAGATAACTATTACATCCAAGGAAGATGCCACATCAATGGAACTTTCTCTTCATCCTGCAAGTCTAGGCAATGTGAGTGTACATCTTACAAGTACCAAAGACGGAATAGTTGCAAAGTTTATGGCACAGAACGAGATCGTAAAAGAAGCAGTTGAAAGCCAGATGGTAATGTTGCAACAGAAGTTCGAAGAGAAGGGAATCAAGGTTACAAGTGTAGAAGTTACGATAGCCAGCCACGGATTCGAGCAGAATCTCGAAGAAGGTAATCACAATGAAGCTCAGGGAGAAAATCCCAAGAATAAAAAGAATCTTCGAAGGATCAATCTTTCTGAGATAAAAGATATTGATGAGAGCCTGGAAGAAGAGGAAAGATTATCAGCTCAGATGATGGCTATGAACGGTAATACCGTAGATTTCAGTGCATAAGCTGATGCTTATAGAAAGAGGGAATTATGGCAGATAACAATATTAATCCTGTAAGCGCCGTTATTAAGGATGGTAAGGTAGAAAATCTTGATACCAAAAAAGCTTCAAAGGATATGAATTCAGCAGCGGGCTATGACAAGGATTCTTTTCTTAAGATTCTTGTTGCTCAGATGAAATATCAGGATCCTATGGAACCTACATCCAATACAGAGTATATTTCTCAGTATGCGACATTTACTCAGGTTGAGCAGCTTACTAATATGGCCAATGCCATGAGCCTTTCAAGAGCATCTGAGATGGTTGGTAAAACTGTTACGATCAGACAGGTTAATGCTGATACAGGTAAGACATCTGAAGTGCAGGGACTTGTTGATATGGTTACCTACAGCGGAAACAAGGCATACCTTACAATCAACGGCAATAGTTACAGCATTGATGATGTGGTTGAAGTTATTAACTCTGATTATATCGAGGAAAGAAAGCTTGTCGAAGATTTCATAAATAATCTCGATAAGCTTCCTGCTAACCTCGATAAGCTTAGCCTTGGCGAACACGGTAGCACAATTCTTACAATGTATGATTACTACGATAACCTTAGTGAGAAGACCAAGACTCTTATTGATAAGGATCATGTGACCGCTCTCAATCAGTACAAGAGCAGAATTGATGTACTTAATGCTGCAATGGGTGATTTTGAAAAGAGCATTGAGAATCTCCCTAATGATCCTGAGAAGATCACACTTGAGGAGCATGGTGAGACAATTGATAAGCTCTTTGAGTACTACGGAGCACTTGATTCTGCAACAAAGCAGGTTGTGGAAGATGATTACAAGGAAGCACTTCTTGGATATGTCAACAGAATAGACGATCTTAGAGGAAATACACACAGAACTCTTTTGAATAAATAATAAAAAACAACCGGAGGAATAAACCATGATGATGGATAACCGTCAGTTCTTATCCATTGGGCAGGTTAAAGACCAGTATTTAACCGGAAATCTCCCAAAAGATGATAAGAATAAACAGAATATTCCCGCAGGTGAAAATTCTTTTGCATCTGTTCTAAATAAAGTTAAGGAATCTGCCGATAAAGAATATAGTACGGAGGACCTTAAGTTTTCTAAGCATGCCGTGAACAGACTTAATGACAGAAACATTGAACTTTCAAACGAGCAGATGCAGAGACTCAATCAGGGCAAGATTGAAGCCGGAGAGAAAGGCATCAAAGAATCACTTATTCTGGTTGATCAGCTTGCGTTTATAGTGAATGTTCCTAATAACACGGTAGTGACAGCAATGGATCAGACCGAAAACAAGAACAACGTATTTACAAACATAGACGGTGCAGTGATAGTATAATGGATTGGACCGAAGCGGTAATGAGCCCGAAGTGCCTTATCGTTAGGAAATCTTAGCTTCCCGACCGACAGAAGGAAGCATCTTTAAAATCACAAAGCATCCGTCCAAGATCCTATTTAATTTTATATTTATGATGGAGGACTTTGCCTTATGATGAGATCTTTGTATTCCGGCGTTGCCGGTCTTAAGACCCACCAGACCAAGATGGACGTTATTGGTAACAATATCGCCAACGTTAACACAACATCTTTCAAATCTCAGTCTATTACTTTCTCTGACCTTATGTATCAGACTACTCAGACTGCTTCAGGTGCAACTGAGACAAAGGGTGGTGTTAATGCACGCCAGATCGGTCTTGGTGCTAAATCCGGTGCTATTAACACAGCAATAACAGCGCAGGGTGCAACACAGACAACAAATAACCCCTTTGATATCATGATCACAGGTGAGTCTTTCTTTGTTGTTAATAATGGAACACAGAACCTTTATACAAGAGATGGTTCTTTCTACGTAGATGGTGCAGGTAACCTTGCAATGCAGTCTAACGGATATCTCGTTCAGGGATGGGCTGCAAGAGAAGATCGTGAGACAGGTGAGATTACTATCAACAAGGGTACTCTTACAGGCCTTCAGATTATGAGTGCTGCAAATTATACCTATGCTCCCGCATCAACAACATCTGCATACTTTGGTGGAAATATTGATGCACAGGATACAAACCTTGTATCAAAAGATGGTAAGTCTATAACTCTTGAGTTCTATGATAATAAGGGATACCTTTACACAGGTAAGTTCACACTTAAGGATACTGAACCCAAGGATGAGCATACATACGCTCTTACACTTACAGATATCATTGATTCAAACGGAAAATCAATCAATGATAACGAGAAAAAGTATGATCTTATGAGTCAGGTTAAATTTGGTGAGGTTGGAAGTGCACTTAGAAACTCACAGCCTACCAAGACACAGACAGGATATACTGTTGTATCAGGCTCAGATTCAAATAGCGTAACCATCAATAAAGATGGCGGAGATATCAAGTTTAACAACGTTCCTGCAACAGGAAAGCTTGTATCTCTTATGTCTCCTCAGGAGAGTGGTAACTCATCATTCTCAAACCTTCTTAGCAATGCATACGGTTTGAATGATGATACGATCAAGCAGACATATCCCGGATGGGCTTCTGCTGATTATGAGATTGCCAGCAACGGAAAGATCACTATTATAAGTGATGTTAAGAATATTCCCACAACTACAGAAGAGTCTGCTACATATGACACTGCTACATTTAAGGGAGTTAACTTTACAGATAATCCAAATACAGATGACTACCTGATCAACGCTAAGACACAGAAGGCTTATAAGATTCCACCTGCATCCGGTGATGTGGGAAGCTATCTCACACCTGACCTTTTGAAGGATGTTTTTGGAATTACTGCTGATTATAGCTCTGGTTATAACTTTACATATTCTGATGGAGCTCTTAAGATTTATCAGGACTTTAATCCCGGATCAAATACCGGTGCTGTAACACCCGAATTCTTTAATAAGTTAGGCAATTTCTATAACGGAACCGACGGCGTTCAGGCAGATATCAATGCATACCTTTCTGCTGATTCTACTCGTTCAATGACTGATCTCCAGTACACATACGGAGCAGATGGAGTACTTAGACTTACTCAGCCTAATGTTGTTGATGGCCCCGCAACTGAGATAATTGGCAATGACGTGACAACTATAGAAACAGGACTTACTGAAATCAGTAATGCACTTGGTCTTTCTTGGGGTACTTCAAGTGCAGCGGATGCATCTTATGACGATATCGCAGGTATTGCAGCTTTGACTCCCGGTGATCCTGCTAATACATACTCTGATGATGCTATAACTGCAGCAGCAGCTGTAAAAGATATGTTGGATGTAGCTCTTGTAGATAATACTAAGTTTGCTGATATTAAAGACAGAACAGATACTTCAAGTATTAACGTGAAATTTGTAAGTGTAACCGGAACAAATGCTCTTTCTGTAGGTTATACAAAGACAACAACCGAGACTGTTGATTTCCCCGGCGGTACATTAAAGAAGTATACCCTTAAACCCAGCGAGGATAAGACAACTCTCGATATTGCCAATACAGAAGATCGTTTCCTTAAGGCTCAGCCCAAGTACGTATTCCAGAATAATACAACATTCGGAACATCATATTATGTTCTTGATGATAAGCTTGAGAAGGAAATTGATTCTACTAATCTCAATGTTGATTTCCTTAAGGCGGTATATCCTGATTCAGCATCTGATATTGATGCGCTTGCAGCAGAGCTTGCTACACCCGGTAATACAACTAAGTATCAGCTTAAGATAAGTGAATCCGGAACTCTTGCAGTAACACATAAGGAAGCTGATGCCGGAACAGCAATGGCTACTGATCCTAAGACAGGACTTCCTGCTTATATGCTTGAAAGAGAGGATGGTAAATTCATCTATAAGACAAGCCAGGCATACGAAGATGTTCCTAAGACAGGTAAGATTTCTGACCTTCTTCTTGGAGCAACAGCTCAGGATGGTAAGTACGCTGATCTTCTTTCCAAGGTATACGGAATAAATGATAAGATGGCAGCTGCTTATGGTATTGACGGTACATATGAGATCGACAATACTCCCGGATCATCAACATTTGGTCAGATGATATTAAAGACCGGTGATCACACAATTCAGCTCAAATTTAATGCTGATGACGGAACAATCGCAACAGCTGATAATAATAAGGACAACAAAGTAAATATCACTTTTGGCCAGGGATATCCCGGACTTGAAGCATTTGGCTTCCAGGCATCACCTAATAACCCTGCCGAGCAGGAGAGAGCATTTACAATTTCTGTTGACTTTACAACTATTCATAACTACAACACCAATGGTTCTTCTACAATAACAGCAACCAAGGGTGACCTTTCATCACTTAATACAGGACGTGCAGTTGGTGAGATGAACGGTGTTAATGTCGGAACAGACGGACGTATCTTTGCTACTTATTCAAATGGCCAGACCAAGCTTCTTGGACAGATCGCATCTGCAGAGTTTGCTAATGCATCAGGTCTTTCCAAGGAAGGTGATAACCTCTATGCTTCAACTCTTAACTCAGGAGAAGCAACAATTCAGGATATCACAACTGATGGCGGTTACATGAATACCGGTGTTTTGGAGATGTCCAACGTAGACCTTTCATCTCAGTTTACAGAGATGATCACAACACAGCGTGGATTCCAGGCTAACAGCCGTATCATCACTGTATCCGATACACTTCTTGAGGAGCTTACAAACCTTAAGAGATAATAGTTTTTAAACTTCATAGGCAAAGTTATTTATCCCCTACCTTTCTGTCGGAGGTAGGGGATTTTTTGTTATCTTAACAACTCTTGCAAACAAATATTGTTTTTTGTACTGTACTATACAAAAAAATGTGTTACAATAAATAAAATACCACAATATGTAGTACTATGTCTTTTTATGGGTAAACGTATATTTTTGATTGTTTTTCTATAGCAACCTATTGAAACAGGCTTTTGTGGCACATATTTGCTTTTGATGATACATTCTTGAATTTTTATTTCAGTTTCATGTATCAAATATTGAAATATTAATTCAAAACCATCTTGTTGGTAAACGTAAATACGAGATTTCAGAAGCGAAAAGTGGTAAAATATAAGTATCTGGAAATAAAATTTCAATTTTAATACTAAAATTTCATTCCAAAATGAAATTTTGTTGCGAAAGGCGATATGAATACAGGTATCATCGAGCTTACCAAACTTGATACAAGAAAGATTCTTATCAATACGGCTGCCATCGAAAGCGTAGAGGCCAATCCGGATACTGTTATTATTCTCACGACCGGACGCAAGCTTTTGGTAAAAGAAAAGCTTGAAGAAATATACACTATGATCAACGGTAGACAATAATTTTTTCAGATGAGGGGTAAATGCTGTGGATATTGCGTCAATTATCGGTGTAGTTATGGGTGTAGTCCTGATGCTGCTGGGTATTATCACATCCGGTGGTATTTCGACTGTAGGCAACTTTGTTGATGTGCCTTCACTTCTTATCACGATTGGTGGTTCTAACATGGCGGTTCTTGCTTCAAGAACCATTCCGCAATATGTAGGAGCTCTTAAGAGCTATCTTATGATCTTTAAGGTTTCCGCCGGCGCGGATACCAAAGGTCTCATTAAACAAATCATAGACCTGTCCAATACAGCACGTAAGGAAGGTCTTCTTGCACTGGAAGAAGCTGCAGGCAATCTGGATGACGATTTCATGAAGAAGGGCGTTATGCTCATCGTCGACGGTACTGAGCCTGAACTTGTTAAGAGTATCTTAGAGGCTGAGATAGATTCTATGGCCGCAAGACACAAATCCAATTACGGAGTATTTGAAGATATTGCTGCACAGGGTCCTGCCTGGGGTATGATCGGTACCCTTATAGGACTTGTTAATATGCTTAATGATATGAGTGACGCCTCCAAGATCGGACCTTCCATGGCGGTTGCTCTTATCACTACTTTGTATGGTTCTATTCTTGCTAACTGGTTCTGCTTCCCGGCTTCCAATAAGCTTAAAGCCAGAAGTGATGCAGAATACATGTCCAAGAGTATAGTTATTGAGGGCCTTCTTTCCATACAGGCAGGAGAGAACCCACGTGTTACCGAAGAAAAGCTTAAATCATTCCTTTCACCCGGTGACAGAGCTGCTTATGAAGCTGACAACGGCGGAGGAGGAAACGAAGGAGGAGCTGAGTAATGGCAAAAAAAGCGGACGAAGTAAAACCCGGCGCTCCGGCCTGGACCGCGACGTTTGGCGATCTTATGAATCTTCTTTTGTGCTTCTTCGTTTTGCTCTTTTCCATGTCAACTATGGATGCGGCTAAGTTTGAAGAAGTTGCGGCTTCCTTTAGTTCGGCTTTTGGTATCTTCTCCGGTGGTGAGATGGCGATCGGACAGGGAGCACTTATTGGTGACGGTGTATCACAGCTTACCGAGCTCTCAAGTTATATTACTTCCATGGGCCTTGCCCAGAGCGGAGAGGATTCTGACCAGGAAGAAGCCAAGGTTGGCGACATGGATCAGCATGAGCTGATGGAAGCAGCTGAGGAAGAACAACTTGAGGCTTCCCAGGAGCTTGCGGAAGAGATTGAGAAAGCACTTGAAGAGGAACAACTTCAAAATGATGTTGCTCTTAATTATACCAGCCAGTATGTACAGCTTACAGTTCAGGGATCTATATTGTTTGACTCAGGTAAGACTTATCTTAAAGAGGATGCTATACCTGTCATAGACAAGCTTGGACAGATCCTTGAAACTTATGCGGGCGGTACCATCGAGATCGAAGGTCATACGGATAATGTTCCCATGATTTCGAATGGTAAGTATTCCAACAATGATGAACTCAGTTCAGGAAGAGCTCTTTCAGTATTTTATTATCTTGTTGAGAATACCAATCTGGATCCTGCTAATCTTATTCATACAGGAAGAGGCGAGTATTGCCCTATTGCGGATAACTCAACCGATGAGGGTAGAGCTCGTAACAGAAGAGTAGAGATCAAGATTTATAATCCACTTAGTTCTTCATACTAACAAGAGGGGGATTTAACCATATGAAAAAGAATCTATTATCAATAATTATTCTGGCGCTTTTGGTTGTTAATATTGCTATGACGGGCTTTATGCTTTTATCTGTTATGACAACCAATTCACAGACAGCCAAGCTTGTTTCTGATATTGCAGCAGCTCTTGAGCTGGAAGCAAGCGGAGGAGTTGGAGGAGGCTTTGCTCCTGAGAATACCGGAACTGTAGAAGTTTCCAATATTGCTACTTTTGGTTTTACCGGTCAGGACAAGCTTACTATCAATCTTAAACCCGGTGCTGACAGCAAGTCACATTATCTTGTTGTAGAAGTTGTTTTCTCCATGAATACAGCGAGTCCTGATTATGCTACTTACGGCTCCAGCGATTCACTTGCCGGTACAAGAGAACTTGTAAAATCTCAGATAACCAATGTTCTTTCCAAGTACACAATGGAAGAACTTCAGGCTGATACAGAAGCTGCAAGAACAGAGATTCTTGAAGGCGTTCAAGCGCTTTATGGATCTAACTTCATTTATGATGTTCAATTCAGCAGCACCTTGTATAACTAATTATCATCTGATTTGATCTTATTATGTCAGAGGAAGGAGAACCAAATTGAGTGAAGTACTGTCACAAAATGAAATAGATGGTCTGTTGGCAGCACTTAACAGCGGTGAACTTGACGTAGATCAGATGCAGGCGCAGGACGAAAAGAAAGTCAAGGATTATGACTTTAAACGACCTGCCAAGTTCTCAAAGGAACATCTTCGTACCCTTGAGATGATCTACGAACATTATGGAAGATTACTATCCACCACATTGCCGTTATATCTTCGAAAAAATGTAGTGGTTACGGTAGCCAATTCAGAGACCGTAACATACTCGGAGTTTAGCAACGCCTTATCAAACCCTGTAATACTTGGAGTTATAAGCTTTTTACCTTTGCAGGGCAACATTATTTTGGAGTTGCAGGCCAATATAGGTTTTTCTTTTATCGACAGAATGCTTGGAGGTACTGGAGGAACCTTGGATAGACCCAGACCTTTCACCGATATTGAGATGCCACTTATAGAAAAGCTTGTTACGATCTGCATGCAGCTTATGGTTGAGCCTTGGCAGAATGTAGTATCCATAAATCCTGTTATGGAGAGGATTGAGACCAATCCACAGTTTGCACAGGTAATATCACCTACTGATATGATCGCTATCGTTACTCTCAATATTAAGATAGGTGAGACGGAAGGACTTATGAATGTCTGTCTTCCTTATTTCACCCTTGAGAGTGTTATGGACAAGCTCAATACCAAGTTCTGGTTCTCCACTATGCAGAAGAATACAGATGAGAACTTCGGTGAGTATATAGAATCAATGGTTAAACATGTGGATGTGCCTGTAAAGGCAATCCTGGGCAAATGTAATGTCTCAGTCAATGATTTTGTACATCTTCAGGCCGGCGACATTATAAGACTTGATAACAGAGTTAACACGGATATGCAGGTATATGTTGGTAATCTGTACAAATTTACTGCTTTACCCGGTACCACTAAAGATAAGTATGCCGTCAGAATTACGTCGGTTATAAGAGAGGAGGAAGAGTAGGAGCATGGATGGAATGTTATCTCAAGATGAAATAAATGCTTTGTTATCCGGTATGGATACCTCAGCCGGTTCGGATGCTCCCGCTGCGGATGCGCCTGATGCCGGTGCTGCTCCGGAACCTGCGGCTCCTGCACAGGCTGTAGGAAGTGGGGAGATAGACGAATCACTTCTTACTGATTCAGAGAAGGATGCTATTGGCGAGGTAGCTAATATCAGCATGGGTTCGTCCGCTACAACGCTTTATTCTCTGGTTAATCAGAAGGTTAACATTACAACACCTCAGGTAGAGCTTGCTAACTGGGAGAATGTAATCAATAACTATGAGAGACCTTGCGTTTTTATTCAGATCAAATATACTCAGGGACTTGACGGAACCAATATTCTTATCCTCAAAGAGCACGACGTTATGGTTATCACCGATCTTATGATGGGTGGTGACGGTACCAATATTGAGGGAGAGATTGGCGAGCTTCAGCTTTCAGCTATTTCTGAAGCAATGAACCAGATGATGGGTGCTGCTGCGACATCTCTTTCTACAATGATCAATTCTAAGGTTGATATCAGCCCTCCGTCTGCGACTGTTCTTGATATGATCAACGACGATCCTTCGGATATTGCTGATTTCCTTACAGGTACATTTGTAAAGATATCATTTAAGATGCAGGTTGGAGAACTTGTGGACTCCACACTTATGCAGCTCTATCCTGTAGAATTTGCCAAAGAGCTTAAGGATACGGTTATTACAGCTGATAATAAAACTTCAGGTGAGATGAATGCTGAAGCAGCTGCTGCACCGGCTCCCGCACCCGCGCCGGCCCCTGCACCTGCACCGGCTCCTGCGGCTGCACCTGATCCCGCAGCTATGGGCGCACAGCCTATGCCACAGATGGGAATGCCTCAGATGGGAATGCCAATGCCTCAGATGCAGATGGCTCCTCAGATGATGAATATGAATATTCAACCTGCTCAGTTCCAGACCTTTTCCGGTGGAACGACCATTATGGCAGGAGGAGAGAATATCGGTATTATCAAGGATGTACCTTTGGAGGTTACGGTTGAGCTTGGTAGAACAGCTAAACCTATCTCTGATATTCTTGATTTTGCTCCCGGTACCATCATTGAGCTTGATAAAGTTGCCGGTGAGCCTGTAGATGTACTTGTAAACGGTAAGTTTGTCGCCAAGGGTGAAGTAGTGGTTATCGAAGAAAGCTTTGGTGTCAGAGTTACAGAGATTGTTCAGTAATTTTATTCGGAGAGAGCGGTATGTCCGGTGATTCATATTTACAATTTATCGTGATACTCATTATATTTGTGGGGATCTTGGCTCTTACTTATTATGTCACCAAATGGATGGCAGGATACCAGAAGACCAAGAATATTGGCTGTAATATTGAAGTTATAGAGACTTCAAGGATTTCTACCACCAAGTATGTACAGATCATAAGGGTTGGCGATAAGTATATGGCAATCGGCGTCGGCAAAGACGAGATTACCGCTTTGTGCGAAGTTGATAAGGATTCTCTTTTGATAAAAGAAGAACCTGAAAGCAATATAAGTTTTAAAGAAGTTCTTGAAAAAATAAAGGGCGAGATTAAGAAGTAATATGAGAATGAAGTGGGGAGACATAAAAAATAATAAATATCTGGTGGCACAGATTAAAAAGTGCCTTATTTGTGTCACTCTTACAGTGATTTTATCTGCTTTTCTTGGATTTGCCATTCCTGTCAGCGTTCATGCTACGGAGAATATTGTAGAGAGCACCACACCTACTGATCCTACTACTGACAGAGATTCTAATCTTACGGGAACACAGCATGAGAGGACCAACATAACAGATCCCGGAACTTCTGAAGATTCAGATGATCTTAAGAAACTTAATATAGCCAATACCGTAACTGTCACCTATGATAACGGCAATGGCTCTCTTAACGGCGCTTTGAGGATACTCATTACCTTGACGCTTATTTCTCTTGCGCCGACACTTATTGTTATGATGACTTCTTTTACAAGAATCATCATCGTACTTCATTTTACAAGAACGGCGATAGGTACTCAGACTTCGCCGCCTAATATTGTCATGATAGGTATAGCTCTTTTCATGACTCTTTTCATTATGCAGCCAACTCTTACACAAGCCTATAATGAGGCGGTTATTCCTTTTGAAAACGGTGAGATAGAGCAGAAAGAGTTCATGGATAAGGCGATGGATCCTTTCAGACAGTTTATGTATGGTCAGACTCAGACCAAGGACGTCAGACTCTTTATGGAGATAGATAATATCGAATGGGATGGGGAACTTGAGAGCATTCCAAACGTTGTCCTTATTCCGAGTTTTATTGTCAGCGAGCTTAGAACAGCCTTTATCATCGGCTTTTTGATATATGTACCGTTTATTGTAATTGATATGGTTGTAGCATCGGTTCTCATGAGTATGGGTATGATGATGCTGCCGCCTACCACAATATCCATGCCGTTTAAAATATTGTTATTTGTTCTTGCTGATGGATGGAGTCTTATCATAGGCAATCTTGTTAAGTCATTTTACTAGTATAGGGAAAGGAGGAGACTTATATGATCACAATGTCTGATATCAATACAATTGTAAACGGAGCGCTTTTTCTTGTTATCAAGATGTCTCTTCCCGTTCTGCTGACTTCAATGATAATCGGTCTTGTAATTTCGATATTTCAGACCGTTACTTCCATTCAGGAGCAGACCCTTACTTTTGTGCCTAAGGTTATCGGCGTATTCGTTATGATCATGCTGATAGGAAACTGGATGCTTACGGAACTTTCCGGCTATATAACAACTCTTTGGTCGGATTTTTCACAGTATGTCCGCTAGTGATGGGATAAACAGATGATCGATTATTCTTTTAGCTACGGCGACCTTGAAGTATTTCTTTTGATACTTACGAGGATTACAAGCTTTATATTTGTTTGTCCGTTCTTTGGTGGAAGGCAGACTCCGAATCTTGTAAAAGTAGGATTTGGAATTATGCTTTCTATACTTGTTTACGGAGCTGCACCATTTTATCCGCCATCCTATAACACGATCATAGGGTACACAGTTATCGTGTTAAAAGAGGTTATTACAGGCTTTCTTATAGGCTATGCGGTTCAGCTTAGCGAGATGATAGTTAATTTCGCGGGTCAGATCGTTGATATGCAGATTGGTCTTTCCATGGTCAACTTGTTTGATCCTGCAACCAATCAGCAGGTAACTATTACCGGATCCCTGTATTCACAGGTACTTACTGTAGCTCTTTTGCTATCTGGAATGTATAGATTCATACTAAGTGCCATGGTGGATACATTTACACTTATACCTATCAACGGTGCGGTTATTCACGCAGATAGGATGCTCAATTCAATTGTTTTGTTCCTTCGGGATTATATTGTTATCGGTTTTAGAATAAGCTTACCGATCTTTATTATTACTTTTATTACCAATGTTATTTTGGGCATACTTGCTAAGGTTTCCCCGCAGATGAACATGTTCTCTGTAGGTATTCAGATTAAGATCGTTATCGGACTTATGGTTATGCTGATCACGGTATCAATGCTTGGAGATGCCTCCAACTTTATTTTTATAAATATAAAGGAGCTGATGCATAACTTTGTATACAGTATGCAAAGCGGATGATGTTGAATTAAGGCCGCTACTAATAGCATATGATCTGCAGTTTTTTGCTGAGGATGCCAATGGTGCTGAGAAGACCGAGGAGCCTACAGCCAAAAAGCTGGATGATGCAAGAAAAGAAGGCCAGGTTGCCAAGAGCCAGGAAGTGGCGACAGCCTTTAGTTTGCTTGCACTTTTTATTATTTTAAGGCTTTTTTATGCAGTGATGGGAGCGAACTTCCACATGATATTTGAAAGGGTCTATAATGATATACCCAATGTGGCAAGGACTTATGATGGCTTTCTTCCTGTAGCGACTTTAAGCGCTATAGTTAAGAATGCTATGTTATCGCTTTTATTCCTGTGCTCTCCGTTTTTTATCGTAGGTTTTTTGGTAGCTTTTATCTGCGATTATATTCAGGTTGGTTATAAGCCTACAAGTAAACCATTGCAGCCTAAGCTGTCCAAGCTCAATCCGGTTTCCGGAATGAAAAAGATCTTTTCAACCAGGAAGCTTTTTGAACTTGCGAAATCACTGCTTAAACTGGCTCTTATGGGAGTTGTGATCTACACCTTCTTTAAGGCAAGAACCGAGTCATTGTTTCTTTTATATGACATCCCCTTAAAGAGCGCCATTGGTCTTATGGGTAATCTGATTTTTGACCTTGGTACCAGGATTGCTGTAGCTTACATGGTAATAGCTTTTGCCGATTTTATTTATCAGAAACGTAAATTCAGAAAAGATATGATGATGACCAAGCAGGAAGTAAAGGACGAGTTCAAGAATTCAGAAGGAAGTCCGGAGGTTAAATCAGCTCAGAAGAGAAGGATGATGGAAGCTTCCAGAAGACGTATGATGCAGCAGATACCTCAGGCTGATGTTGTTATCACTAACCCTACTCACTATGCTGTAGCTGTTAAGTATGATGCAGAGGAAGCAGATGCTCCCATTGTTGTAGCAAAGGGTGCGGATTATGTTGCTCAGAAGATTAAAGAGCTTGCTAAAGAAAATGATGTAGAAATTGTTGAAAACAAGCCACTTGCCCGAATGCTTTATGCCAATGTCGAAGTAGGGGAGATGGTACCGCCTGAATTATATAAGGCAGTTGCCGAAGTTCTTGCTTATGTATATCACTTAAAGGGTAAGATTTAAGTTTTTTTTCTAAATAAAAGCCATTACGGCATATCTATAAATTATTCGGAAAGGAGGAATTGGCATGGATAGAACCAAGATAGTTAACCGCATATATGATTACGGCCTTGCGCTATACATTGTAGCTGCGGTAGTAATGCTTATTATTCCTCTTCCCGATTGGTTTTTGGATGTGCTTCTTTGTTTTGACCTTTCAATGTCCTTTGTGATCATGTTTACAGCCATGTTTGCTACGGACGTTCTTGATATGTCATTTTTCCCTACTATCCTTCTTTTCACAACTATTTTCAGAATTGCCTTAAACGTATCATCAACGAGGCTTATTCTGACACAGGGTAGCGCAGGTAAGGTTATTGAAGTATTCGGTTCCTTCGTTGGTGGCGGCGACCTCATAGTAGGTGCGATCATATACATTATTCTTATTATCGTGCAGCTGATGGTTATCAATAAAGGTTCTGAGCGTGTAGCTGAAGTATCGGCGCGTTTTACTTTGGATGCTATGCCCGGTAAGCAGATGGCTATCGACGCAGACCTTAATACCGGAGCTATTTCTGATACGGAGGCCAAGGAGAGAAGACAGAAGATTCAAGATGAAGCCAGCTTCTTTGGAGCTATGGACGGTGCTACCAAATACGTAAAGGGAGATGCTACTGCGGGTCTTATTATTACTGCGGTCAACCTTATTGGTGGTATAGCCATGGGCGTTCTCAGAATGGGCATGGATGTAAACACCGCCATCAATACATATTCAATCCTTACAATGGGTGATGGACTTGTAAGCTCGATTCCTTCGCTTATGATCTCAATGTCTACAGGTATTCTTGTAACCAAGGGATCCAAGGAAGCGGATTTTGGACATGTCCTTATCGGGCAGCTCTTTGGTATGCCAAAGACCTTGTATCTTGTTGGCGGAGTTGTAGCGGGACTTGGTATTTTCTCACCACTTCCTACGCTTTTGTATGTTACTTTTGGTGCCGGATTCATCTTTATGGGCAGAGTTGCCAGTCAGACTATTGAAGAGGTTGCAACTGAAGGTGAAGTAGCAACTCCTGAAGAACAACAGGCTGAAGAGATCAGACAGCCCGAGAACGTAACAAGCCTTTTGCAGGTTGATCCTATTGAGCTTGAATTTGGTTACGGTATTATTCCTCTTGCTGACGTTAATCAGGGAGGAGATCTTCTTGACCGAGTTGTTATGATCAGAAGACAGGTTGCCCTGGAACTTGGTACTGTTGTGCCCATTATTCGTCTTCGTGATAATATTCAGTTGAATCCTAATCAATATATCATTAAAATTAAAGGTATACAGGTGAGCGACGGAGAGATTTTGTTTGACCATTATATGGCAATGAACCCCGGACATGTTGAAGATGAGATCACCGGTATTCCTACCTTTGAGCCTTCGTTCCATCTTCCTGCAATATGGATTACTGAAGGTCAGAGAGAAAGGGCGGAAAGTCTTGGCTATACTGTAGTCGATCCGCCGTCTATTATCGCTACGCATTTAACTGAGATTATCAGAGAGCATATTTCAGAGCTCCTTACAAGACAGGATGTACAGAATCTTATTGATAATCTCAAGGAGAGCAATTCCGCACTTGTTGACGAGCTTGTTCCTAAGCTCATGAGCCTTGGTGAGATTGAGAAGGTACTTCAGAATCTTCTCAAGGAAGGCATATCTATAAGAGATCTGGTTACAATTTTTGAGACCCTTGCTGACTTTGCACCTTCTACACATGATCCTGATATTCTTACGGAATATGTGCGTCAAAGCCTTAAGAGGGCAATATCCAATAAGTTCTTTATGCCCGGCGAGACTACTAGTGTTGTGACTCTCGATCCCAAGATCGAGCAGGAGATAATGAACAGCGTTAAACAGACTGAGACCGGTGCTTACCTTACACTTGACCCTGCAAGAACCAAGTCTATTCTTGCTTCTGTGGGTGAGCAGGTTAAGAAACTTGAAGATGCCGGTAAACAGGCTATTATCATGGCATCGCCAATAGTTCGAATGTATTTTAAGAAGATGACAGAAGATTACTACAAGGATCTTGTGGTGATTTCTTATAACGAAGTAGAGGCAAACATTGAATTACAATCTGTGGGGATGGTAACGGCATAATATGATTATCAAAAAGTATGTTGGAAAAACTGAGAGTGAGGCTACAGCAGAGGCAAGAAGGGAGCTTGGTCCTAACATTGTGGTAATGAATGTTAGACCACTTAAAAAGTCAGGCTTTTTATCCCTTTTTCAGTCTCAGAAAATCGAAGTAACTGTGGCACTGGAGGAGGAAGCGGAGAGACCGATGAAAACTTATTCTCCGCAAAAGAGTTCGTCTCATGACAGCGCACAGCGCGATACTGTTGTTGCTGCAACGGCTAATGCCACCAAGGTTCCTGAGATAAAGGAAGATAACAGTGCTATTGAGGAAAAATTAGATAACTTAAGCTCTCTTCTTGAGAAAAATATTCTCAAAAATGAAAAAGAAGATAAACCGGAAGAGAAGGTTATTCCCGTAGCAAAGGATAATGACAAGAATAACAAGGGTGGCAGTGAAATATCAGAGGAGACACTCTCTTTTATCAAATTGTTATATAATACTCTTATAGAGAATGAAGTTGATGAGATATATGTTAATCAGCTTACGGATGAGGTTGAAAAGGTTAGTAAACCCGGACTCCCCTTTGATTTTGCCCTTGCAAATGTCTATCAGAAGATGGTTCTTAAATTTGGCAAATCAGAGCCTATAGATACTGAAAAAGAAGGTCCAAGAGCTGAGATTTTTATTGGACCAACCGGTGTAGGTAAGACCACAACAATAGCTAAGCTTGCTTCAGAACTTAGTGTTACCAAAAAGAAAAAAGTGGCTCTTCTTACAGTTGATACTTATAGGATCGCAGCTGCCGAGCAGCTTAGGACATATGCTTCAATACTTGAGATTCCTTTCAGGGTCATCTATTCAGTTGATGAGATGAGGCAGGCTGCAGAAGACTTTAAGGACTATGACTATATCATGGTAGATACTGCAGGCCATTCTCTCAAGAACGAAGAGCTCAAAAAAGACGTTGAAGGCTTTATAAGATGTCTTGAAGATGTTATGGAATGTGAGAACTTCCTTGTTCTTTCTGCTACCACCAAGTATCGCGATCTTATAGAGATTGCGGATGCTTACTCTGAGATGGTGGCTTACAGACTTATTTTTACCAAGATGGACGAAACAGGTGCAAAGGGTAATCTGTACAATATCAGAATGCACACAGGCGCACCTATTGCCTATATTACAAACGGTCAGAATGTTCCTGATGATATTGCAGTATTTGATGCTCAGAGAATCGTCAAGAACCTTCTGGGAGGAAAGAGTTAATTTGGGAAAAGCATTATGGATCAGGCGCAGCAATTAAGAAATATCATCAAAAACTCAAATATGCCTCAAAGGCCCTTGGCTAGAATAATTACAGTTACCAGTGGTAAAGGAGGCGTTGGTAAATCCAATGTTTCCATTAATCTTGCCATTCAATTTCGTAAGATGGGCAAAAGAGTCATCATATTGGATGCCGACTTTGGCCTTGCCAATATAGAGATTATGTTTGGAACTGTACCTAAGCACAATCTTTGTGATCTGATTTATCAGGGCAAGAATATCAAAGATATCATAACCTGGGGACCTGAAGGAGTTGGATTTATTTCCGGAGGCTCCGGTATATCGGGAATGTACAACTTAAGCCGTGATTATCTGGTTTATATTATTGTAAATCTGGCAGAGCTTGATGCTATAGCTGATATAATAATAATAGATACCGGCGCCGGCATTTCCAGTGCGGTAATGGAATTTCTTGTAGCCAGCGGTGAGATTATACTTGTAACAACACCGGAGCCTACATCCATTACGGATTCGTATTCGCTTTTAAAGGCACTTAACCAGTCTCCCAGATTCTCAAGAGAGAACACCAAGGTTAAAGTTGTTTCTAACAGAGTATCTTCGGATGATGAGGGACAGCAGCTCTTTAATAAGCTAAATGCTGTTGTTGCAAGATATCTTAAGCTTCCGCTCACTTATATGGGAGCTATACCACAGGATCAATACCTTGCAAAGAGTGTTATGCAGCAATCACCGGTTTCATTACAGTATCCGAATGCCAAGTCAGTTAAGGCTTTTGAAAACATTGCCGGTCAGCTTATGAATCCCGGTGATTATGCTGAAGTAAAGCAAAGAGGAATGGCTGCTTTCTTTTCGCATATCATCACAGGAAGAAAGCTTTCAACCACTCAGGCTAAGACACCTGAAGCAAAGGTTATAAACTAATACTTTTTAATACCATCAGAATGGAGATTACTGATATTTATGCTCACGGATTACATCTCACCCGGTAACAGGGTTGAATTAAAGGCCACCGGAAAGATCTGGATGGATGAGGATATGCGTACGAGGCATATCTACATGAGTAAGATCATGGATGTTACGTCTGATGACAGGATAGAGGTGCTTATGCCTTATGAAAAGGGCAAACTTGTTCTTCTTCCTGTAGACGGGGAATACAGCCTTTGTTTTTACAGTCCAAGAGGTCTTTTCCAGTGCTATTCTAGAATAGTAGACAGATACAGAAGCGACAATATGTATATTCTTGTGCTTGATCTTACAAGCCAGCTTCAGAAGCTTCAAAGAAGAGAATATTACAGATTCAGTTGCGCGCTGGAACTTAAATCAAGGCTTTGTTCAAAAGAGGAGTTGGAAGCCTTTGAAAACAACAGAAAATATTTGGTAGACAACGACGAGAAGCAGCTTCAGAGAAGCGTTGTTGTTGATATAAGCGGAGGCGGACTAAGGTTCGTATCCAATTTCAGATATGATGAAGGCAGTACTATATATTGTTCATATCGTTTACCCGGAAACGTAAATGATAAAGAATATGAAATGATTTGCACTATCTTGAAGGTTCAAGAACTAGAAAACAGACCGGGACTTTTTGAACATCGTATCCAATATGTCTATATTGATGAGACTTCCAGAGAAGATATTATCCATTTTATCTTCGAAGAAGAACGAAAAATCAGAAAGAAGCAAACATAATTATGAAAAAAATTTTGTTAATTGATGACTCTGCACTCATGAGAACGGTTCTTAGTGATATCATTAATTCAGATTCAAGATTCCAGGTGGCTGACAAGGCCCGTGACGGAGTCGAAGGACTTGAGCTTTTGAAAAAGAATACGTATGATGCCGTAGTACTTGATATTAACATGCCTAGAATGGACGGAATCACGATGTTAAAAGAGCTCAACAAGCAGGGAATCAAGGCCAAGGTCATGATGGCCAGCACCGATACCAAAGATGGTGCTAAGGTCACTCTCGACTGCCTAGATCTCGGCGCTTTAGACTTTGTACACAAACCTGACAGAGCTTCTGAATGTAAAGGCGAGGATTTCAGTAAGCACTTTATTAACACACTTGCGGCGGTGGCGGACAGTAGGGCGCCGGTCTTAAATAAGTCTTTTTCCTTTGAAGAGGTTAAAGAGTCCCGCAAGGTTGTTGAACTGGTCAGTAAATCCGCCGGTAAGATCACAGGTAACCGTATAGTTGCCATTGCAAGCTCCACCGGAGGCCCTCGTGCACTTCAGAGCGTAATACCCAAGCTTCCCAAGAATATAAAAACTCCAATAGTACTTGTGCAGCACATGCCGGAAGGTTTTACAGCCTCACTAGCTGAGAGACTTGACTCTTTAAGCGAAGTAAGAGTTAAGGAAGCTGCCGAAGGAGATGTTCTGGAAGGCGGAACCGTCTACATATCCAGAGGCGGTAAGCACATGCACATAGTTAAGAGTGGCGGTAAGAGCGTCATACACTATGTGGACGGACCAACAAGAGAAGGAGTTAGGCCTTGTGCCAACTACATGTATGAATCTCTTATGGATTCCGATTACGACGAAGTGTGCTGCGTAGTTCTCACAGGAATGGGAGCTGACGGTACGGAAGGAATCAAGAATCTTAAATCCAAGAAAAAAGTTCACGTAATTGGTCAGGAAGAAAGCACCTGCACCGTTTACGGAATGCCCAAAGCTGTAGCTTTAGCCGGGCTTGTCGATCAGGTTGTCAAACTTGATGACGTAGCTCAGGAGATAATAATGAATGTCGGCGTGAACTAGGGTTAATTTTCTTTTTAGCTTCCGTTTATAAAAGTTTTAATTTCCCCCGTTCAAAAAGCCGATAAAAAACTCAAAAGTGTGCGATAATTAGTTTATACTTTTGAAACTATCACTTTTAACGGAGGTAAAAAGGTTATGGATGTTTCCCAGTATCTAAGTGTCTTTCTCGACGAAGCAAAGGAGCACCTACAGTCACTCAATGACAACATTATGACTCTTGAGCAGGATCCTGAGAATGAAGATTGTATCAACGAGATATTCAGATCCGCTCATTCCATGAAGGGTATGGCTGGCACCATGGGTTATACCAGGATGCAGAATCTTACCCATGATATGGAGGATGTTTTCTCTGACGTTCGTGCAGGCAAGATTAAGATCAAATCAGAAATGATCGATATCCTGTTACAGTGTCTTGATGCAATTCAGGGATATGTTGACAACATTACCGAGAATCAGGACGAAGGTACAGAGGAGCACCAGAACATCATAAAAGCCCTCGGTGATATCAGAAACGGTACACTTGGTTCGGGTGGTGGAGACAGCGCACCTGCAGCAGACGCTGCGCCCGCTGCTGAGAGCTCTTCCGGTGATGCATCTGCACCCGGTGTAGACGGATCTTCCGACTATAGAGCAATACGCCTTGAGCCTTCCGTTAGATCAACACTTGAAGAAGCCAAAAATCAGGGCAAAAAAATCTACGGTATTACCGTACATATTATGGAATCCTGTATCCTTAAGGCTGCAAGAGGCTTCCTCGTATTCAAAGGACTTGAAGAAGTCGGCGAGATAGCTGTTTCAGAGCCTAATACACAGGATATAGAAGATGAGAAGTTTGATTTTTCTTTCAGTCTTATCCTTATTTCCGATGAACCACAGGAGAAGATTGTTGAGATAGTTAAATCCGTTTCCGAAGTTGAAGGATGCGATTGCGGTGAGTTCGATCTAAGCGCAGCTAAAGGACCTGAAGAGAAGGAAGAAGCTGCTGCAGAACCTGCACCTGCAGCTCCTGCACCCGGTACTGCTACACCTGCAGCAGTTAATACACCTGCACCCGCACCTGCAGCAGGCGGCGGTGCTAAGAAACCTGTCGGAAAGCCTGTTGTTAACAGAACGGTTCGTGTGGATATCGAAAAACTCGATGTTCTTATGAATCTTGTAAGTGAGCTTATTATCGCTAAGAACTCACTTATTTCCGCAGCTAATTCATCAGGTGTTAGTAACGGAAACGTAAATGAACAGATTGAGTATCTTGAGAGTGTAACTACCAACCTTCATGAATCTGTCATGAAAGTTCGAATGGTTCCTATCGAGAGTGTACTTCAGAAATTCCCTCGTATGATCAGAGATCTTAACAAGACTCTTGGTAAGAAGATGGAACTTACAATGACCGGTGAAGATACAGAAATGGATAGAACCGTGGTTGATGAGATCGGTGATCCTTTGATGCATCTTATCAGAAACAGTGCCGATCACGGTATTGAGTCCGCAGAACTTCGTGCAGAGAGAGGAAAGCCTGAAGTTGGACAGATTTTCCTTCACGCCTTCCAGGACGGTAACAGCGTTGTTATCGAGGTAGGCGATGATGGTAACGGTATTGACGCTGAGGCTGTCAAGAACAAAGCTATTGAAAAGGGAGTAGTTACAGCTGAACAGGCAGCTCTTTTGACTGATAAACAGTGCGTGGAACTTTTGTTCCATCCCGGTTTCTCAACTGCCAAGCAGGTATCTGAGATATCCGGAAGAGGTGTAGGACTTGATGTTGTTAAGTCCAAGGTTGAGTCACTTTCCGGTGAAGTATCCGTTAAGACCAAACTTGGTGAGGGATCAACATGGGTTATCAGATTACCTCTTACCCTTGCTATTATCCAGGCTCTCATGGTTATCGTGGGTCAGGAAAAATATGCTATTCCTCTTGATTCGATTCAGAGTATTGAGGATGTTTCTCCTGCAGATCTTAAGCTTGTGGAGAATAGAGAGGTTATTAACCTTAGAGGTAGCGTTACACCTATCGTTAGACTTAATGAGGTTCTTGACACAGAATCTACCAAGGCACCTGAGGATGATATGGTTGTTGTTATTGCCAGAAAAGGTGATCAGCAGGTTGGACTTGTTATCGACGAACTCATGGGACAGCAAGAGATCGTTATCAAGCCACTTGGTAAGTACACCAATAAGTGCAAACTTATAAGCGGCGCCACAATCCTTGGTGATGGTGAGATAGCTCTTATTCTTGATACTAATTCAATTTTCTGATCGTAACTTAACTTACGAGGAAAGGATGAATCGATATGAATGAACTTAGAGATACTTCTGATGTTGGAGAACTTATCCAGTATATAGTTATTAAGATTGACGATGAGTACTATGGAATCAACATTAAATTCATCGACAATATTGTAAGAATGCAGCAGATCACACGTGTTCCGAAGGTTGATGATTTCCTTAAGGGCGTTATCAATATTCGTGGTGAGATCGTTCCTGTTATGAGTATTCGTATGAAGATGGGACTTGAAGAAGATGTTATCACGGACAAGAGCCGTATCATCATTCTCAAGACAGAAGCAGGCGATCTTGTTGGTATAATCGTTGATCAGGTTAATCAGGTACTCACTCTTGATTCCAAGAATATTGAGAAGGTTCGTTATGATGATAAAAAGGGCAAAGCAAATGCTACTTTTGTCAGCGGCGTAGGTCATTATGACGGCGGACTTGTATCAATTCTTGATCTTGATGCGGTTGTTTCCGAGAAGGAAGTAAAAGAAAAAGCATCTAATGCTAGTTGATCGGAGGAAGTGATATGGGAGAGATGAATCTGGACAATTTATCCAGTCAGTATTTTGATGTGCTGAAGGAACTGGGTAATATTGGTGCAGGCAATGCCACAACGGCACTTGCGCAGATGATCGGAACCAAAGTTGACATGTGCGTGCCTCAGGTAAGACTCCTTGATTTTAAAGATGTCGGAGATCTGATGGGCGGTGCAGAGAAGATAATGGCAGGTATTTACCTTGCACTTAACGGCGATATCGACGGAAGCATAATGTTCCTTTTGGGTAAGCAGGCTGCAAGACATCTTGTTGACAAGCTTATGGGAACAGGACCTAAATCCGAAGATGAGGAATTTGATGAGGTTGAGATGTCTGCTCTTAAAGAGGTCGGCAATATCATCACAGGTTCTTATCTAAATTCACTTTCAATGATGACTAACTTAAAGCTTATTCCTTCTATTCCTTACGTTGCCATCGATATGGCGGCAGCGATACTGAGCGTACCGGCTATTCAGTTTGGTATGATGGGAGATAAGATTCTTCTCATTGAGACTCAGTTCTTTGATGAACTTAAGCTTAGTGGTTATTTTATACTTTTACCTGATATTGACGGTTACAGTAAAATCCTATCATCACTTGGTATGGGAGATTTATCACAATAAACGAAGGGGTCTTATATGAGTCAGATTATTAAGGTTGGTATGGCCGATCTGAACATTTGCGTAAGCCCTGACGGAATAACCACACTAGGGCTTGGATCCTGCGTTGGAATTGCGATAAGGGATCCCGTCACCAAGATAGGTGGACTGGCGCACGTTATGTTGCCGGATTCAACTGAAATAAAAAACAACTCTAATATACCTAAGTTTGCAGACACCGGAATTGAAGAGCTTGTCAAACAGATTGTTGCCAAGGGCGGAAATAAAACAAGGCTTGTTGCTAAGATTGCAGGCGGGGCCCAAATGTTTGCTTTCCAGTCACAGAATGCAACTATGCGTGTGGGCGATAGAAATGTTGCCGCTTCTTTGAAGAAGTTAAAAGAGCTTAATATACCGGTTCTTGCACAGGACACCGGCGATTCATACGGAAGAACGGTCATTTTTTATCCTGAAAATGGGGATTATGTAATCAGAGCTGTTGGAAAGCCTGAGAAAGTTATATGAATGAAACTGAAGATTTAAAGAAATTCAATAAAAAGATCATCACTCCACTGATAGTGCTGTCTGCAACCGCTTTTATAGCGCTGTTTACGTATTTCAAGCACTATCCTGTGGGGGAATGGCTTTTAATAGTGCTATGCTCACTGGTCGTTTTCGTGGCGATAAGTCTTTTGTTTGAGAAGATGATCATGAGATTTATGGATGTTAATAATGAGAAGGCTTTGGCACTTAAAGCCGAAGAAGAAAAACTTCTTGAGGAGGAAAATCCCGAGGAAGAGACTTTGGAAGGACAAGAGGAAACGGACTCTGAATCAATGGAAGTTCGTGATATTCTTGAATAAAGTATTCGGGGACTGATACATGGACGAAGCAGGCAAGAATAAACTATGGACAGAATATGGCAAAACTAAATCCGCAGACTTACGAGAGCAGCTCATACTAGAGTATGCTCCTCTTGTTAAGCTTGTGGCAGGAAGACTCAGCATGTATCTTGGCTTTAACGTTGAGTACGATGACCTTGTGGGATATGGAATCTTTGGTCTTATTGATGCCATCGACAAATTTGATCTTATGAAGGATGTTAAGTTTGAAACTTATGCAAGCCTTCGTATCAGAGGAGCAATCCTTGATCAGATAAGGAAGATGGACTGGATTCCTCGTACCATAAGACAGAGACAGAAAAAGATTGAAGCAGCCATTAGAGAAATTGAGAAAGAAAGCGGACATGTTGCCACTGATGCTGAGATTGCAGCCAAGATGGAAATCTCAGAGGATGAATACCAGAACTGGCAGAACCAGATGAAGGTAACAGGTGTTGTTTCTCTCAATGAATTTATGGAATCAGGGGCTGATATACCTGAGGATACCAATAATCACAGCTCCGGATTTACCAAACCTGAGGAGGCTGTAGAAAAAGAAGAACTTAAGAAGATGCTTGCAGAATCTTTGGAACTTCTTACCGACAAAGAGAAAAAAGTTATTTTGTTGTATTACTATGAGGAGCTTACACTGAAGGAAATTAGTGAAGTACTTGAAGTATCTGAATCCAGAGTATCTCAGCTTCACACAAAAGCACTTCAGAAAATGAGGGAGAAGCTTGGCGATTATCTTGGACTTGTAACCAATTCCAGATAATAGATATTTATGTATGAAGGGGATTTATAAGATGAACGGTTACTTCCAACTAGTTATAACACCTAAGGGTACCGGGATTAAAGTATTTGCACCAACTGATGGAGGAGATGCTTTAAATTACAGTGATGTCCGTGATTACCTTGAGGACAAGAACATCGAATTTGATATGAGTGTAGTAAATGAAGCTGTGGCCAACGCGGATGGAAACGTTGTTCTGATTAACGGCGCCCAAATTTTGCCGGAAAGGGAGTCTGTTAAATTCTTCGTTCCCAATGACCGTATGAGTGTCACGGCATTTTTTTATCCTCCTACAGAAGGCGGAGAACTGATGACAGAGAAAGAATTTCTCGACACTCTTGCGTATAGAAAGTATAAATTCGGAATATTGACAGAAGATATTCATAAGTTTTTTGAACATAGAGAATACTGTAAGGATATTCTCGTAGCAAAGGGACAGGATGTTGTTCAGGGACAAAATGCCTCAGTTGAGCTGCATTTTAATGCTAACCTAAGAGCAAAACCCACCCTTCGCGAAGACGGAAGCGTTGACTATTTCCACCTTAATTTTATTAACAATGTTAATGCAGGAGATCTTCTTGCAACTCTTCATCCCGAGGTTCTTGGTACTCCCGGAACAACTGTTTTTGGAGAGAGCATCAAGCCTGCATCTGTTAAGTCTGCTTTTATTAAGGCGGGCAAAAATACTGTTCTTTCAGAGGATAAGCTGACACTTACCGCTGCGACAGCGGGACATGTCACTGTTAAAGAAGGCAGAATAACCGTTTCTGATGTGCTTACCCTTGAAAACGTTGATGTTTCAACAGGAAATATTGACTATGAAGGAAGCGTTGAGGTTAATGGCCTGATTGCCTCTAATTTTAGCGTTAAGGCAGGCGGCAATATACATGTCAGAGGAATCGTTGAGGGTGCCACATTAAATGCCGGCGCCGATGTTATCCTTGAATGTGGAGCCAAAGCCGGTGGTAATATAACCGCAGGTGGAAATGTAGTTACTAAATTCATTGAAAATGCCACTGTAACAGCAAAGGGCGGAATAACCAGTGAATCCATACTTCATTCTAACGTTTCATCCGGAACAGAGATAAACGTTACAGGTAAAAGAGGCTTCATAGCAGGCGGACGAGTTTGTGCGGCTGATAAGATCACCGCCAAAGTTCTTGGCTCTGAAATGGGAGCAAACACAATAGTTGAAGTTGGCGCTGATCCTCAGATAAAGCTAAGACTTAAGGATATTCAAAAAGAAATCGCTGCTGCTCAGAAGAATATAGAGAGTATAAAGCCTACCATTGAAGGCTTTACCAAAATGCTAAAAGCCGGAGCTAAGTTCAATCCTCAGCAGGTTGAAAGTGCCAAGAAGCTTATTGAGATGAATAAGACTCTGACACAGAAGATACAGGATGATTCCGATGAGTACGCAGAGCTTATGGAAAAGCTTGCGGAAGCTAAGGAAGCAGTGGTTATTGTTGAAGGAACAGCTTATCCCGGAACTACAGTTAATATCGGTGAGCTTTCTATGATAGTTAAAAAACCTGTTCAGTACAGCAGATTTGTTGTTAAGGAGGGTGATGTCAGACTTGCTCCCATATAATTTTTGGAGCAATCTATATCATTTTTATTACGCTTAAAGGAAGGTGAGTTTTTATGTCAATTAACAGGATAGACTTCGGAGTAATAGCTGCATCAAATGAAGTCTCTGCCGTAAAAGCATCTGAAGATGCAAGACCTATGATGGACAGGCAGAATTTCCAGACGCAGTTTAACGAAGAAGTGGATAACCAAAAAAATTCGGTAATTCAAAAAGATGATGTCAGTGGACCTGAAGTTCAGGCTGATGCCCAGGGGAAGGGCAGCAATGAATATGCAGGTGATGGAGGAAGAAACCGCAAAAAAGGCCAGAGTGAACAGGATGAAAAGAAACCTATTTTTGAAAGACAGCTTTCTGTAGAACAGATGGAAAAGATCGGTGAGCAGATGCATGACAAAAATGGTAAGCCTGTTGACCTTCATATTTCCTCGGGCTTTGATTTGAAGATTTAATATATCTATATTATAATGAATTAGTTTTAAAGATCATAATATGAAAGCAGCTAACGACATATGATAAGTATTACCGAGATTGTTCTCATAATTGCGGGATTTGCCGCGATAATACTGGGATATCTTCTTCCTGCAAGTAAGGAGATGGACGAAGAAGATAAGATGCTCATGGAAAAGGAAATCCGTGAGCTTGTTCGTCGTGAAGTAGAAGGACAAAAAGAAACTATCGAGAACATGGTAGATGATACCGTGGAAGGATCTCTTGATAGAACAGAACGCGCTATGGAGCGTATCTCCAACGAAAAGCTTTCAGCGATCAATGAATATTCCGACACTGTCATAAGCGACATCCACAAGAATCATGATGAAGTGATGTTTATGTATGACATGCTCAATGATAAACACAAGAATCTTACAAGTGTTGTTTCCGAAGTTACCAGAAAGGCTGATGAAGCTAAACAGGTGGTAAGAGATGCGGAGGCAACAGTCAAGGAGGCTCAGGAAGCCTCATCTTCTCTTAAAAACATCAAGGAACATGATGAACCGGTTCCCATTAAGAAATCATTACAGATACAGAGCCCTGCAGAAAAAGTTGTGGCTGACAATGAACCTGTTCTTGAAAGCATTAAGCCTGAAGTTATCAAACCGGAAGAAAATACCGGACTTCATATCATTGGAAGTGATAATACCGATGACTCTGAGACTATAGCAGAGACTAAGCCTTCTGAAGCAGATAATAAGTCTGTTTCAGGCGCTACAGTTGTAAAGCCTAGTAATTCTTCTGCGAGCACACCTATCAGCAATAAGGTTGTTCCGATTACTGAAGCCGTTAGAGTGGAGGGTCGAAGCGTCAATCCCGATAAGAATATGCAGGAACTTACTGCCAATGATCCAATCTCTCAGAACAGACAGATCATTGAGATGCACAAAGCAGGTAAGTCCAATATGGTCATAGCAAGAGAACTTGGACTTGGAATCGGTGAAGTTAAGCTTGTAATAGATCTTTCCAATAAACACAGAAAAGTTAAGTGAGGGATTAGGGGGAAATGAAACTTAAGTATTACCTTAGAGGAATCGGAATAGGAGTTATCCTTACCGCACTCATTATGGGCTTTGCTCTTGGCGGTAGGAAAGCTACGATTAGCGATGCCGAAGTTATAGAAAGAGCCAAGAAGCTGGGTATGGTTCAGGGCGGAGTGCTTACCGATTACTCGGGTGAGGATAAAACTAATGATAATAAAGAGGATTCTTCTTCATCCGCTTCGGAAGTACCTGAAGAGGGAAAAGAAATATCTAAAGAAAACGACAGCGAAATCTCTTTATCAGGTTCGCCAATTTCGGAAGTGGTTACTCCTGAAGAGTCGGCAGCATCAAAAGCGTCTTCACAAGAAGGCGAAAAGGTAGCTGATACTTCTTCTAAAGCGTCTTTGGAAGAAAACTCCAAGCTTGTTGCTGATGCAGCCTCAAAAGCATCTTCTGAAGATAAAGCAAAGCAAACAGATGAAACCACAGCCAAAGATAAACAGTCAGAAAAAGAGACTACTACCTCTGATACTGTAGCAAAAGACGACTCAGATAATAATGAGGCAGATACTTCAAAAGAAACCTCTAAGCAGGCACAAACAAACGGAGAGACCAAGACTGTTACAATTCCCGGAGGAACAAGCTCTGACGGTGTTGCCAGAATTCTATATAATGAGGGGCTTATCGATGATCCTGTCTCTTTTAACAAGTATCTGGTTGAAAATCGCAAAGATAGGATCATAAGATCAGGTACCAAGACTTTTCCCGTTGGTGCATCATACGAGCAGATCGCTTCAATAATCACAAAATAACTTGGTAAATTCGTTAATATAGTGTTGCATTCCCGCAAATTATATGCTAGTATTAAAAAGTTGTTGATTTTGCGGGATTTTTATGCCCTGATCACAGTGAAAACAAGTAAACACGCATATCTGTTTCTTTTCTCGGTGTCAATTATTGATCGGAAGAGAGCCACCGCATTTGATAACGCGCTTATGCGGATTAACGGCCAAGGGTGTGCGGAAGAATTTAACCAAACGGAGGTAATATCATGAGCGTTGTATCAATGAAGCAGTTACTTGAAGCAGGTGTACACTTTGGACACCAGACAAGAAGATGGAACCCTAAAATGGCTCCTTACATCTTCACAGAGAGAAACGGAATCCACATCATCGACCTTCAGAAGTCAGTAGTTAAGGTTGACGAGGCTTACAAGGCAGTTTTCGAGATTGCACAGCAGGGTGGAACAATCCTTTTCGTAGGAACCAAGAAGCAGGCACAGGACGCAGTTAAGACTGAGGCTGAGCGTTGCGGAATGTACTACGTTAACGAGAGATGGCTCGGCGGTATGCTCACAAACTTCAAGACAATCCAGAGCAGAATCGCAAGAATGAAGACTATCGAGAAGATGCAGGAAGACGGAACTTTCGAAGTTCTTCCCAAGAAGGAAGTTGCTCAGCTCAAGAAAGAGCTTTCTAAGCTTCAGGCTAACCTTGGCGGAATCAGAGATATGAAGAGAATCCCTGACGCTATTTTCGTAGTAGACCCTAAGAAGGAGAGAATCTGCATCCAGGAAGCTGAGTCACTTGGAATCACTCTTATCGGTATCGGTGATACAAACTGCGATCCCGAAGAGCTTGACTTCATCATTCCCGGTAACGATGATGCTATCAGAGCAGTAAAGCTTATCGTTGGTAAGATGGCTGACGCTGTTATCGAGGCTAATCAGGGCGCTGAAGCTGATGTTGCAGCTGAGAACGAGGGCGCTGATGTAGAGGAAGAGTCTACAGAGGAAGTAGCTGAGTAATTATTAAATACATTACATATCAACTTAGGGAGGATAATATAGATGGCTATCACAGCAGCAATGGTTAAAGAATTACGTGAGTCTACCGGTGCAGGAATGATGGAATGCAAGAAGGCTCTTACAGAAACTAACGGAGATATGGACGCAGCCGTTGAGTTCCTTAGAAAGAACGGTATCATGAAGGCTGAGAAGAAGGCTAGCAGAATCGCAGCTGAAGGTCTTACAAAGATCGCTGTTAAGGATGATACAACAGCAGCAGTTGTTGAAGTTAACTCAGAGACAGACTTCGTTGCTCAGAACGAGAAGTTCCAGGCATTCGTTGAGGCTGTTGCTACTCAGGCTGTTAACTCAGATTCTAAGGATCTTGAGTCATTCATGGCTGAGAAGTGGAATGAGGATGCATCTAAGACAGTTAACGATGCTCTTGTAGAGATCACAGCTGTTATCAGCGAGAAGCTCAGCATCAGACGTTTTGAGAAGGTTGTTGCTTCTAACGGTATCGTTGTTCCTTATGTACACGGCAACGGAAGAATTTCTGTTATCGTAGAGGCTAACACAGATGTTGTTAACGACGACATCAAGGAAGCTGTTAAGAACATCGCTATGCAGGTTGCAGCTCTTAATCCTAAGTATGTTGCATCTGAGGACGTATCTGAGGAATACAGAAACCATGAGAAGGAGATCCTTCTTGCTCAGGCTATGAAAGAGAACGAGGAACTTCCCGAGGGCAAGAGAAAGCCGCAGGAGATCATCGAGAAGATGCTTATCGGACGTCTCAACAAGGAGCTTAAAGAGATCTGCCTTAACGAGCAGGTTTATGTAAAGGCTGAGGACGGAAAGCAGACTGTTGGTCAGTACATTGCACAGGTTGCAAAGAACAACAATGCTAACCTTTCAATCAAGAGATTCGTTCGTTTCGAGACAGGCGAAGGTATCGAGAAGAAGAGTGAGAACTTTGCAGAGGAAGTTGCAAAGCAGGCAGCTGGTCTTAACTAATCATATTTATAGATTTACGGAGCTCCGGTTTGTTGACCGGAGCTCTTTCTATTTTGGCCAAAATGTCATATACTATTAGGGTGTGATTTTTGAAAAATATAATCAAAAATCATCATTTACAATTCAATCAAGTAAAGGTTGGTAAGTATTTTGAATCAGCTAGTTACGATCAAAGGAACCAAATCCGGCATTATCCTTGTTCTGGAGCCTACAGCTTCATTCCCCGAACTATCTGATGAAGTTGCTTCTAGATTTGCTGAAGCTTCTGCATTTTTGGGAAGTAAGAACATGGGACTTATCATCAGAGGAAGAAAGCTTTCTGATGATGAAGAGAAAAAGATAGTTAAAATTATCGAAGATAACTGTGACCTCAAGATTTTCTGCATCATTGATGAAGAATCTGATGTGGAGAAGAAATTTGAGCATATTCCCACATCACAAACTCAGCAGAGTGTTGTAAACAGTGCTGATAATGAGATATCTCAAGATGTTGATGATGGTAATGCACTGATCTATAAAGGTAATCTTAGGTCCGGTCAGGATATTTCATGCAAGCAGAGCGTTGTTATCCTGGGAGATGTTAAACCGGGAGCCAATGTTATATCTTACGGCAGTATCTTCATCTTGGGTGAGCTTCGCGGCAATGCTTTTGCCGGTGCAGGCGGAGACAGAAATGCCATTGTTATGGCGCTTAATCTTAATCCTCTTCAGGTTAGGATAGCGGATGCTATCGCTATTTCTCCTGATTCGGAGAAGGGACCCAAACTTAAATTCAAGAGAAAAAAGCTGATGGGAGCAGAGATGCAGGGTGAACCTGAGGTTGCTTATATAGAGGGCGACCACATCGTTAAGACAGCTTACGGTGCCTCTTTTCTCAGAGGGCTAAATAACTAATTGGAGGACAAAATGGGAGAAGTTATAGTAGTAACATCAGGTAAAGGCGGAGTAGGTAAGACCACCAGTACAGCCAATTTAGGTACAGGTCTTGCTAAACTCAACAAAAAAGTAGTCCTTATTGACACAGATATAGGTCTTCGTAACCTTGACGTGGTTATGGGACTTGAGAACAGGATTGTTTATAACCTTGTAGACGTGATCGAAGGTAATTGCAAACTTAAGCAGGCTCTTATAAGAGATAAGAGATATGAGACACTGTTTCTTTTGCCTGCAGCACAGACCAAGGATAAGACAAGTGTAACTCCGGATCAGATGAAGAAACTAACTCAACAGCTTGCTGAAGAGTTTGATTATGTTCTTCTTGATTGTCCCGCCGGTATCGAGCAGGGATTTAAGAACGCTATTGCAGGCGCTGACAGAGCTCTTGTTGTTACAACACCTGAGGTTTCAGCTGTCCGTGATGCTGATAGGATCATCGGACTTCTTGAAGCTAACGAGATCAAGAAGACTCAGCTTATTGTCAACAGACTTCGTGCTGAGATGATTAAAAGAGGCGACATGATGTCTGCTGATGATGTTCTTGATATTCTTGCAGTTGAGCTTATCGGCCAGGTTCCTGATGACGAGCATATCGTTGTTGCAACCAATAACGGTGAGCCTCTTGTTGGAGATAATTCTCTTGCGGGTCAGGCTTATATGAACATCTGTCGCAGAATTACAGGAGAACAGGTTCCTTTCCTTGATCTTGAGGCTAAGAAGGGCTTGTTTGGCTGGCTTAAGAAAAAATAATGGGAGGCAATATTATGAAACTTTCAGATCTTTTCAAAAAGAAGACTTCAAGTGATATTGCCAAGGATCGTCTTAAGCTTGTTCTTGTTTCAGACAGAGCATCCTGTTCACCTGAGCTTATGGCTAAGATCCGCAGTGATATCATAGAGGTATTATCCAAATACGCAGAGATCGATATGGACGGCATAGACATCAATATTACACATATTGACGCTGATGAGAACGGAGGTAAGACTGCACCGGCTCTTTATGCTAATATTCCTATCAAGAACATGAATCACAATGTGAAGTGATATCAATTCACTATATAATCATGTTAATGAGGTGCGTAACCCTAAAATGATAATAAGCACGAGCATTTAAGCTGTTTTGAGCTTGAATGTTCGTGCTTTTTGTTTGCATCGGTAGTAACGGAGCCATTTTTTTGCCATTATTTAAGCAAAGTATGAATAATTCTCATGAATTATGGTATAATGTGAATGTCATAATTACAATAATTCAGGAGATAGATATGAGTGGCAATTCAGACTTATACGAATCATTGAAGCTGGAAAATCAATTATGTTTTCCTTTATATGCTTGCTCTAAAGAGATTATCAGAAAATATAAGCCTTTTCTTGATAAGATCGATCTTACATACACCCAGTACATCACTATGATGGTTATGTGGGATAAGAAGAGTGTCAATGTCAAGACTCTTGGTGAGAATCTCTTCCTTGACTCAGGTACTCTTACTCCTGTGCTTAAAAAGCTTGAATCCAAGGGTTATATTACCAGAGAAAGATCTGATAAAGATGAGCGCAATCTTATTGTAAAACTTACAAAAGAAGGAGAAGCGCTCAAAGAATCTGCGGTTTCAATTCCTCAGCAGGTTGGCTCCTGCGTCCGTTTGACTTCCGATGAAAGCAAAAAACTTTATGAACTTTTGTATAAAATAATCGGAAAAGTGCGTGAAACGGATTGATTTTTTTATCTAATAGAAATACAATTTAAACGGTCAATGATGCGTGGTTAGTTTATGTTTTTGAAAGTCAAAAATTTAACGAATCCACGCGTTGTTTATGGAGGTAATTATGAGTTCTCATAATCATAATCATCACCACGACCCGGAGAAGATGAAAGCCATCGTCAACAGGCTATCCAAGGCAATCGGACACCTTGAGTCTGTCAAGAGGATGGTAGAGGATGATCGTGATTGTTCCGAAGTTCTTGTTCAGTTGGCAGCTGTGCGATCCGCTATTAACAATACCGGAAAAGAACTGCTTAAGGAACACATAAGTCACTGTATTGTTCATGCTATTCAGGAAGGTGATGATGATGCCGTCATTGAGCTTAATGACGCCATCGACAAATTTATGAAAACAACATGAGGTATCTCATGGAAATTGTATGTGAAAGGGGCGAACACCTTGGCTAATATTTTAAACGTAGTTAACTTTCTTATTCTTTTTCCCTTTATTATGGCGATAATAATCGGATTACTTAAGAAAGCAAGTCCGCTTAGAAGTGCTGTTATTATCATAGGCGGATTTACTATTATGGCTGCTGCAATTTATGTTGCTGTTAATGTTCTCTTGTCCGGTAATAAAGCAGACTTCGTTTATCTTGAGAACACAGAGCTTCATAATCATATTGTTGTAGCTTTGGAAGTATTTTTGATGGTACTTGTATGTTTCCTTAGTATCAAGTACAAGAAATTTTACGCAATTATTTTTTCGCTTGTTGGAACCATTCCGGTTCTGTGGATGGATCTCACAGGTAGAGCAGTAGAGGGATTAAATCATATACGTATTGATACTTTTGCTGCTGTTATGTATCTGATCGTAGGTGTTGTAGGTATTCTTATCTGTATCTATGCATCAGGTTACATGAAAGACTATCATCACCATCACACAGATGTGCAGGATCGTTCCAATTATTTCCTGGCCCTTATGTTTGTGTTCCTTGGAGCGATGTTTGGTCTCATTTCTTCAGATAATCTTGGATTTATCTATTTCTTCTGGGAGATCACAAGTGTTTGTTCATTCCTTATGATCGGTTATACAAGAACCCAGGAAGCTGTAGATAATTCATTCAGAGCTTTATGGATGAATCTTCTTGGTGGATGCGGATTTGCCGCCGGTCTTATCTATTGCAATCTTTTCCTTGGTATTGCAAACTTAAGCCAGCTTACAGGCAGCGCAGCTACTTCTAAATTCGTTATTGTTCCGGTTACACTTTTTGCTTTTGCTGCTCTTACAAAGAGTGCACAGTTTCCTTTTTCAAGGTGGCTTCTTGGTGCCATGGTCGCACCTACACCTTCAAGTGCGCTTCTTCACTCGGCAACAATGGTTAAGATCGGTGTATATATGCTTATAAGAGTGTCCCCTCTTATGTACAATACACTTACAGGTATCATGATCACTGTTATCGGTGGATTTACATTCTTTGCAGCGTCTCTTCTTGCTATTACAGTAAGCGATGGCAAGAAAGTACTTGCTTATTCAACAATTTCAAACCTCGGTCTTATTACAGCCTGTGCCGGAACCGGTACTACAGAGGGTGTATGGGCCGCTGTTATGCTTGTGCTTTTCCATGCTGTTTCCAAGTCACTTCTTTTCCAGACAGTGGGAGATATCGAGAACTGTATGCATAGTCGTGATATTGAGGATATGCACGGACTTATCATTAAGCTTCCCAGACTTGCATTTATCATGATGATAGGTATTTGCGGTATGTTCATGGCGCCTTTTGGAATGCTTGTTTCCAAGTGGGCTGCTCTTAAGGCATTCGTAGATTCTGGATCTGTATGGCTTGTTATCTTCCTTGTTTTCGGATCAGGAAGTACACTTTTCTACTGGGCTAAATGGCTTGGAAAGATCTGCACTGTTATCCATCAGTCTTTCGAGCTTGAAGATATTACACCCAGAAGCGAGATGGTTTCTATTTTCCCTCTTACTTCTATGATCGTTATCATGTGCTTTGCATTCCCATGGATGTCCACACACATGATCCAGCCTATTCTTGATGAGGCATTCCATACAAACATCCCTGATGTTATCGGTGGAAGTGATGTCATTATCATGATGATCATGGTAGCAATGATATTTATGATACCTATTGGTTCAAGAATACTTGCTATCGGTAAGAACTCTAAGATGACAATGTCTTATGTTGCAGGTGTCAACGCAGGCGATGACAGACATTATATTGATTCTTTCGGTAAAGAGAGAGCTCTTTATATGTCCAACTGGTATATGGATGAGATCTTCGGTGAGAAGAAACTTCTTTTACCCTGCATAATCGTTTCAGCTGTTCTTGTTGCTGTAATGCTTATTATTGTAGTCGGAGGTGCGTTCTGATGACTGTTTCTATTATTATTAAAGCTTTACTTTATGTTTTACTTGCTCCCTTTGTCGGAGGATTATTATCAGGTATAGACAGAGTTTTCTCTGCTCGTATGCAGGGAAGACAAGGTCCTCCTGTTTTTCAGCCTTTTTATGACGTTTATAAGCTGCTCAATAAGCAGACCACCGTTGTTAACGGCATCCAGGTTTTATTTGTAACAGCGTATCTTATCTTTACTGTATTTACAGGAGCGCTATTCTTTGCCGGCGGAGATATGCTTTTGGTATTTTTTGCGCTTTCAATGTCAGAAGTAATGATGGTACTTGCGGCTTTCTCCACAAACGGCCCTTACAGTATCATGGGTGCTCAGCGTGAGCTTTTACAGATGATGTGCTATGAGCCTATGACACTTCTTGTTGCCATCGGTTTCTATTATGCAAACGGAAGCTTCATGGTTAATGATCTTATTCATGCCAGTGTTCCTGCAATTGTACAGATACCCGGTTTCTTTATCGGATTTGTTTTCATTCTTATTATCAAACTCAGGAAGTCACCTTTTGATCTTAGTACTTCCCACCATATGCACCAGGAAATGGTTAAGGGACTTACAACCGATCTTTCAGGTGGTAACCTTGCAAGAGTTGAGATAGCAGAGTGGTATGACACAGTACTTATGATGGGTATTGTAGGTATGTTCTTTATCACAAACAATCCTATAAGTATCTTGTGGGCAGTTATTGCTTGCTCAGTTGTATTTTTCCTTGAGACACTTATTGATAATCTTTTCCCGCGTGTTAAGTACATCACTATGCTCAAGGTTACATGGGCGGTTATCCTTGTATTTGCGGGAACCAACCTGCTGATCCTTAATGTTCTTAAATAATTAAAAGGAGATAAGCAATGAAAATATCGAAATCACCATGGGTGTTACATTATGATGGCTCCAGCTGTAATGGCTGTGATATAGAAGTACTTGCTACAATGACTCCGCTATATGATGTGGAGAGATTTGGAATTATTAATACAGGTAATCCTAAGCATGCGGATGTTCTCCTTTTGACAGGCGGAATCAATGCTCAGACTGCGCCTGTAGTAAGACAGCTCTACAATATGATGCCTGACCCTAAGGTCGTAGTTGCATGCGGTATCTGTGCTTGTGACGGCGGTATCTTTAAGGAGTGCTATAACATCTTAGGAGGCGCCGACAAGGTAGTTCCTGTTGATGTATATGTTCCCGGATGCGCAGTTAGACCTGAAGCTCTTATTCAGGGCGTTGTTAAGGCTGTTGGCATTCTCGAGGAGAAGAGAAAGAAGTTAAAAGAGTCTATGAAGGCCGGTTATTGTACCGTTGATTACAGCAAGATGGCCGTTCATATGACTGCTGACGATTATGATCCCAGCACACAGTACGATGCTATTCTTACGGAAGAAGCACTTAGAGAGCAAGCTGAGGAGAAGATGAAATCTACAGCTAAGCCTGCTCCAAAGCCCGCTGCTCCTGCGGATAATTCCGGGAAAGGAGATAATGCATAATGAATACAGAATTCACAGCTGTTAATCCCAGCAATATCATAGATGAATCACAGAAGCTTAAATTTGCAGGATATCACCTTATGCAGCAGTGCGCTACAAGGATTCCGGATGCTTATGAGCTTATTTACACATTCGGAAAGGGACTTGAAGTTAAGCAGCTTAAGATCACACTTCCTGAAAATGAGGAGATTTCCAGTATCACAAGTATTTTCCCTTGTGCGTTCATTTATGAGAACGAGATGCATGATCTTTTCGGAGTGCAGATCAAGATGATCAACATTGATTTTGAAGGTAAGCTCTATCGCACAGCGATCGAGACACCGTTTAAATAATTGGAGGAACCTATATGTCTAACAGAAGTGTAATTCCCTTTGGACCCCAGCATCCGGTTCTTCCGGAGCCCATTCATCTTGACCTTGTAATGGAGGATGAGAAGGTTGTTGAAGCTATTCCTTCCATTGGTTTCATTCACAGAGGTCTCGAGAAGCTGGTTGATAAAAAAGATTTTAATGAAATGGTTTATGTTGCAGAGCGTATCTGCGGTATCTGTTCATTAGGTCACGGCCTTGGCTATTCAGAGGCTGTTGAGCATATTATGGATATCGAAGTGCCTGCAAGAGCAAGATATCTTAGAACAATCTGGTCTGAGCTTTCCAGAATTCATTCTCATTTACTTTGGCTTGGTCTTCTTGCCGATGCTTTTGGATTTGAGAGCTTATATATGGACTGCTGGAGACTTAGAGAAGAAGCTCTTGATATGTTTGAGGCTTCTACAGGCGGAAGAGTTATCTTTTCCGTTATGAAGATCGGCGGTGTCAGAAGAGATGTTACCGACGATATGCTTAAGAGCTTTGATGAGAAGATCAGTAAGATGGAGGAGGCACTCAAGGAGGTTGCAAGACCTTTCCTTGATGATGCAGCTGTTCTTACTAGACTTAAGGGAGTTGGTGTTCTTACTGCAGAGCAGGCTGATGCTCTTGGATGTACAGGACCGTTCCTTAGAGCAAGCGGTATCAACAGTGATATCAGATCCACAGGATACTGCGCTTATGGCGATATCGATTTTACTCCTATCGTTAGTACTGAAGGAGATTCATACGCACGTACAAAGTGCCGTATTGAAGAGATTTTCCAGGCATTTGATATTATCCATCAGTGTATTGCCAAGATGCCTTCAGGCGACATCGAAGTTCCTGTTAAGGGAATGCCTAACGGCGAATATATGATGAGAATAGAGCAGCCAAGAGGTGAAGCTCTTTATTATGTAAAAGCTAACGGTACTAAGTTTATTGACAGAATGAGAGTCCGCACACCCACATTTGCTAACCTTTCAGGCCTCGTTGAGATCCTTAAGGGCTGTGATCTTGCGGATGTTCCTATCCTTGTTCTTACTATCGATCCTTGCATCAGTTGTACGGAGAGATGATCAAGCAGGTATTTATGTTTCTATAATACCTATAATGGGAGATTAGTTATGGCACTTGTAAGTTTTAAGAAAACAATATTACGTAATCTTTTTTCTAAGCCCTATACCAGAAAGGCAGAGAAGGAATATCCCGAAGGCACAAGGGGACACGTAGAGAATGATATGGATGTATGCATCCTCTGCGGACTATGTTCTATTAAATGTCCTACACATGCGATCACAGTTGATAAGGCAGAAAAGACCTGGTCTATCAGGCCTATGAGCTGTATCCAGTGTAGATGCTGCGTGGACAACTGTCCTAAGAAATGTCTTTCTATGGGTACCAGATTCCAGGAACCCGGTGATGAGAAGGTTACCAAGACCTTTAAGCAATCTGAGAAGGCTATAGCTGCTCAGGAAGCTCTTATGAAAGCAGCTAAAGAGAGAGCTGCCGCAGCCGCTGCTGCAAAGGCTGCAGCTGCAGCACAGACAGGTGCGGGTAATGCTGCTCCTGCACAGGGGGCAACAGCAAATGCTGCTCCTGTTCAGAATAACGCTGCTAATAATACGCAGAGCGCAGAAGAAAAGAAAGATTGATGATTATTTCATTAAAGGTTAAAGGGGCGGTGCAAGGAATTGGCTATCGCCCCTTTATTTCACAAAAAGCAAAAGAATACAGCCTAAAAGGAATGGTTAGAAATATCGGTGCAGCTGTGGAAATCCTTGTTTCCGGCAAGGAGAATGATCTTGCTGATTTTGTTAATGCTGTTAAGACTCAGTATCCTGCAGGTGCATTTATTTTAGATGTTCAAAAAACAGTAATTCCGGATGATATGTCTTTTTCCTACGACAGTTTTGTTATAGAGGACAGTATTCCTGTAGACTTATCAGATGAACTTGCTGTTTTTTCCCCTGATATAGGTATATGCAATGACTGCTTGGAGGAACTTCTTGATCCTAATGACAGAAGATACAGGTATCCACTTATAAGCTGCGCTTCTTGCGGACCGAGGATCAGTATTGCAAACAGTCTTCCCTATGACAGAGATACCACCACAATGGAAGAGTTTGATATGTGTCCTGTTTGCAGGCGCGAATATGTTAGCGGAAGGCGAATGCATGCTCAGACTATTTCCTGTCACGAGTGCGGACCTCAGATGCTTTTGGCGGAATATAAAGCTTCTGCCGGAAGTAGTGATATCTTTTGCCGCTTTGATAAGGATGAAGCTGTTAACAGAGCTGTAGATATCCTTAAGTCCGGTGGGATTATTGGCTTAAAGGGTATTAGTGGTTATCAGCTTCTGTGCATTCCAAATGATGACACTGCAAGAAGGCTAAGATCTATAAAGGGTCGTGAAGCCAAACCTTTTGCGGTTATGTTTAGCACTGCTAAAGAAATAAAAGAATATGCTTTTGTAAGCAGTAAGGAAGAAGATCTTCTTAAATCTTCGGCACGCCCTATAGTTCTTTTAAAGAGAAAAGGAGACTTTCCCAAAGAGGTAATAAAAGCATCGGATTATATAGGTGCATTTCTTCCTTCTACGGGGGTTCATAAGCTTTTGTGTGATGCAGTAGGACCTCTTATTGCAACAAGTGCAAATAAATCAGATATGCCAATGATCATCGATGACAAGGCATTTATGGAAGCGTTTATGCCTAAAAAAGCTGACTCTTTTGATCAGTATTCCCATGTTGATGCTTTTTTATACCATGAGCGCAAGATTAATATGGCTCAGGACGACTCTGTTATGTTTGTTTGCCCGGGTTCCAAGGGAAGGGAAGTAGCGCATTTTGTAAGAAGAGCTAGAGGATATGCGCCGCTCCCCGTACTCCTTAACAAGGAATACGGCAATTGCAATGTGCTTGCTCTTGGCGGTGATCTTAAGAGCGTATTTGCATTTGGCAAAAAAGATAAGATTATGCCATCACAGTACATCGGAGACCTTGAAGACTATGATGTTTTTCAAAATTTTGATGCTTACATAGAACGCTTTGAGAAATTTTATCATTTTACTCCTGATGTTATTATTCGTGATATGCATCCTCTTTATATTTCTCATTCCTATGCCGATAAAAAATCTGCAGCTTATGATAAAAAGATTAAGATCCTGGATGTTCAGCATCATCACGCCCATGCATTATCTGTTATGGCGGAACATTCCCTTAATAGCTGCATAGGTGTATGCTTTGACGGAACAGGCTATGGAACAGACAATAAAATCTGGGGTGGAGAGTTCCTGCTTTGCAAAGGAACTGATTTTAAAAGAGTTGGAAGACTTTCTTATGTTAAGCTTTGCGGCGGCAAGGATGCTCCAAAGAAAGCTTCTCTTGTTTCCGGCTGCTATGAGGAAGCTCTTGGAATTAAAGCACTTGATGATTTTTCAAGAGCTGCACTTAAAAACAATATCAATATATTCGAAACATCCAGTATGGGCAGACTTTTTGATGCTGTCTGTGCCCTCCTTGATATAAATAAACTTAATTCCTACGAGGGAGAATGCGCTATGCTCCTTGAAAAGAGAGCTTATTCATATAGCGGAGATTACCCTCACATAAGCTTTGATATTCTTGATGATAAAGATATGCTTATTGCAGATCAGATTATGCTCTATAATGAGATAAAAAAGATTGTTGAAGAAGGTAAATATTCTGTAGAGGCCATAGCTTACGGCTTTCACATGGCTATTGTAAAGCTGGTGCTTGACATATGTATTAAGATTAGAAAAGAACATGACGAAAATAAAGTATGTCTTTCCGGCGGAGTGTTCCTTAATCGGATCTTACTTAAGGAGTGCATCAGGGTTTTGGAAGAAAATGAATTTGAAGTATATGTAAATGAGGCTGTTCCTTCAGGAGATGGATGTATATCCCTAGGTCAGGCTTATTATGGTCTTATGATGCAGGATATTTAGTTTTTATAGCTTATTAGCCTAAATTTAAGGCTTTTAGGAAGGAATAATATGTGCGTAGCTATACCCGGTACGGTAATTGAATTAAATGGTACTAAGGCAACCGTCGATTTTAGCGGCAATAAGGTTGTGGCAGAGGCGGGACTTGTTGACGTATCTATCGGTGATAAGGTTCTTGTCCATGCAGGCTGTATAATCCAGAAGATGGATGAGGAGCTGGCAAAAGAGACTATGGATCTTTTTAAAGAAATTGAGGATTTGATGGCCTGATATGAAATTTACTGATATAAAGTCTATTGCTGAAGAACTTAAAAATTATGACGGCGAAGAAGTAAGGATCATGGAGGTCTGCGGAACTCATACGGCGGCTATATCAGAGAACGGTATTCCTTCAATGCTTTCTCCTAAGATAAAGCTTATCTCGGGCCCCGGATGTCCTGTTTGCGTCACTGTTACCGCAGTGATCGACAGGCTTATTGAGTTATCTATGAGAGATGATACCGTTGTACTTACTTTTGGTGATCTTATCAGGGTAAAGGGGACAGAAAAGTCTCTAGCTGATGCTAAGGCAGATGGAGCCAAAGTTAAGATGGTTTATTCTCCTATGGAGACAGTAGAAATGGCATCTAAGGATCCTGATCATACATACGTTTTTGCGGCAATCGGTTTTGAAACTACTGCGCCTGTATATGCTTCAGTCTTGGAAGAAGCCATAAAAAGAGGACTTGATAACCTTAAACTTCTTACTTCCATTAAAACAATGCCTCAGGTTATACGCTGGGTTGTAAATAACGGCGGTGGTATAGATGGTTTTATAGCTCCGGGGCATGTTGCTGCAGTGACAGGAAGTAATGTTTTTGCAGAGCTTTCCAAAGAACTTGATCTTCCTTTTGTGGTATCAGGTTTTGAGGGAGAACAACTTCTTTTGACAATATATGCACTTGTTCGTATGAAGGGTCATAGTGGCATCAGAAACCTTTATAAGAGCGTCGTAACTACTGAGGGTAATATGAAGGCCAAAGAATTGGTTAACCGTTATTTTGAGCCTTCTGATGCTTCCTGGAGGGGCATGGGCATAATTAAAGGCTCCGGCCTTGTTCTTAAGAGTGAATATAGTAAGTACGATGCCGGAAGCTATGAGCTTGACCAAGATCACATGCCTCCCGGATGCTCTTGTGCATCCGTACTTGTTGGTAAGATAAAGCCTAATGAATGTCCTATGTTTGGCAATGCCTGCACTCCTGACAATGCTCACGGTGCATGCATGGTTTCAACAGAAGGCAGTTGCTATAACTATTTTGTTTCCGGAAGAAAGTGATATTTATGAAGATAACAATGGCACATGGAAGCGGCGGAGAATCAACGTCTGCTCTTATAAGAGATATTTTTTCCAAACATTTTAAAAATGAAATACTAGATAAGATGGAAGATTCCGCAGTGGTTGAAGGAAGTTCCAAAATTGCGGTCACAACTGATAGTTTTGTTGTTACTCCTATTGTTTTTCCCGGTGGAGATATAGGAAGACTTGCTGTTTGCGGTACTGTAAACGATCTGCTTATGAGTGGAGCGGTGCCCAAATATATAACATGCGGAGCTGTTCTTGAAGAAGGACTTGATATAGAGCTTTTGGACAGAGTCATTTCGTCTATGGCACAAACTGCCGCCGAAGCAGGCGTTATGATAGTCACAGGAGATACCAAGGTTATTGAGAACAGAGGAGATGAGCCCGGGCTTATTATCAACACCTCTGGGATTGGCTTTATTGATGAAAAAAATGATGCAATAGGACCATACAATCTTGGAGATGGCGACAAACTCATAATAACCGGTAACTTAGGTGACCATCATGCTGCGATTCTTGGATGCAGGATGGGTATTGAGAATAATATTAAATCCGATTGTGCGCCGCTTGGAGATATCGTCTCCAATCTTCAAAAAGACGGCATTGGTATTTCTGCTATGAGAGATGTTACCAGAGGCGGTCTTGGAACAGTCTTAAATGAGTTTGCAACTGCTTCTAAATGCAGGATTGAGCTTTTTGAGGAGGAACTTCCTGTAGATAAGTCTGTTCGAGAGTTCTGCGGACTTCTTGGTCTTGACCCCATTTATATGGGAAATGAAGGAAAGGCTATTATTTGCGTTCGAAGTGAGGATGCCGATAGGGCTCTTTCTATTATCAGAAGCTCCAAATACGGTGAAAACGCCGCTGTTATCGGAACTGTTTATAAAGAAAGCTCAGATAGCGCGGATTCCAGTGTTATTTTAAACACAAAACTAGGCGGCAAGAGGGTTGTAGGCCTTATGTACGGAGAGGGTCTTCCAAGAATATGCTAATTGTTGTAAAATAGCATATAAGAATTAGATGAGGTAGATATGGAATTTAAAAGAATAGATAATGAAACTGTCAACTGCATCATCACAGAAGATGATATGGATGAACAGGGAATTACAATAGAAGATCTTTTTGAAAAAAGAAAAGAAGCTATGGACTTTCTTCACGACGTAATGCGTAAAGCTCAGGAAGAAGTAGATTATAAGCCCACAGGTTCTATTACACCCTTGCAGATAACTGTTCTTCCAGATCACACAATTTCGCTTACCCTTTCTGAGACTACTTCAAGTTTTTCCGATCTTCTTAAGACCGTCACTCAGCAAAACGGCCTTTCGTTGCCGAAGGATATACTTAAAGATCTCGGTGATTGCGACAGCGAAGAGAAAATGCAAAGGCTTAACGAATATCTTCAGAATCTTAAGCATCTCACAAGTGCTATGAAGAATATGATCGTTGACAAGAAAGGCAAGAAGGACAACGGCAAAGAGAAGATCAATCTCGGAGCCGGAGCTGATGCTGATACCAGAAGAGAGATCTATGATAATATTGCCAATAAGGTTTCTGACAGGCGTAAGGATTTTGGCAGTAATGGCAATACCAAAAAAGAGGATCTGGAACGACTTAAGTTTAACGAGTACATTTTCTCTTTTGCCGATATGGCTACAGTAATAAGTTTTTGCGCTAAGGCACCCAAGGATCTTCATGTAGCAAGCTCATTATACAGAGATTCCGGTAATGGTGATTATTTCCTTCACCTTGTAAGATGCGATGAAGAAGCCAAGCGTTTTGCGTCACTCTTTACTATGGCTTATGAATTTGGACATTTCTATGCATCCAATTCATCACATATCGCGCATATTACAGAAACTTCAGAGTGCATTATTAAAGAGGATGCCCTGAAAAAGCTTGCACTTATTGCCTGATTTATAAATTACAGCTAATTTTCAGTCTCAGCATTTATGTCTTTCCAAGAGACATGGGATGCCGAGACTGTATTTTATGTAGTGAAAAAACATAAGTTTTTTTACTACATAAAATAATCTATCGCATCGGCGCGATAGGAAATTGTTGCATAAATAATGCAACCGCGCCTCGCGAAAGGGAATTTTTCTATGAGACTTAACAAATATATAGCTTCCTGCGGCGTTTGCTCAAGGCGCGAAGCAGATAAGCTTATTGAGGCAAATAGAATAACGGTTAATAACGAGTTACCTTCTTTTGGAACAGAGGTTAATGAAGGCGACGTTGTGTGCCTTGATGGCAAGAAAATCACTCCAAACACTAAGACAATAGTACTTGCCTATTACAAGCCCGTAGGAGTTGTATGCACAGAAAAAGATAAACATGCGCAGGTTACTGTTATAGATGATCTTAAGTTTCCTGAAAGGGTAACTTATGCGGGGAGGCTTGATAAAGATTCTGAAGGGCTTCTGATCATGAGTAACGATGGCAAACTAATTGAAGCCATGATGAAAAGTGCCAATAAACATGAGAAAGAATATGAGGTTACGGTAGATAAGCCTTTAAACGGAGATATTTTAAATAAGCTTTCAAATGGAGTATATCTTCCCGAACTTGATAGAACCACCAGGGGGTGCAAAGTTAGAAGAACAGGCACAAGATCTTTTAACATAATCTTGACTCAAGGGCTTAACAGGCAGATAAGGCGAATGTGCAAGGAAGTGGGGCTTAAAGTGCTTACTCTTAAGAGAATCAGAGTTATGAGCGTTGATCTTAAGGATTATAAACTATCTCCCGGTAAATTCGTTGAACTTCCGGAAAAAGAGATATTGAAATTATATTCTGCATGCGGTTTAAAGAAATAGCCCATAAATACTAATTTGCTGATATAATGGTTTCATATGATGGCTTGTGAAGGCCATTTATTCTAAATATAAGTTGGGGTGTTTGAAATGTCTTTGGATGTAAACAAAATTGAGATTAAAAACAGATATGATGAGCTTGTAAAGACCATCAAACATCACATGGATCTGTATTACAATCAGGATGAGCCTGAAATATCCGACTATGAGTACGACATGCTTATGCAGGAGCTTAAGCGGATAGAGAAGGAGAATCCTGATTTTGTTATGCCCGATTCTCCAAGTAAGATAGTTGGCGGAGTTGCTAAACGAGAAGCGGGAGTTAAGATCACGCATAATGTTCCGATGCTTTCTATTGAGGATGTATTTAATAAAGAGGATGTTGAGGCCTTTGTTAATAAGGTCCACATGAAGCATTCTGATGCTGTTTTTTCTGTTGAGCAAAAGATTGACGGACTAAGCCTATCTCTTAGATATAACAAGGATGAAAATGATGGTAAGCTCCATCTTTCTCTTGCTGAGACTAGAGGGGATGGCCTTATTGGAGAAGATGTAACAGCAAACGCTCTTGTGATTCCCGATATTAAGCAGGTTATCGATCTTCCTTATGATTATCTTGAACTTCGAGGCGAAGTTTATATGTCTCACGAGGCTTTTGATAAGTTTAATGAGGAACAGGAAAAGCTTGGTAAGAAGACTGCAGCTAATCCAAGAAACCTTGCTGCAGGTACGCTACGTCAGCTTGACCCTGCCATAACCAAAGCTCGCGGTCTTAAGATGTTTGTTTTTAATATTCAGGATGGCCCCGATGAAATCAAGGCTTCTCACTGTAAGGGACTTGATATTCTTGAAAAAGCAGGTGTTAAGACCGTTTTTCATAAGCTTTGCACAAAGGCATCTGATGTTACTGACGCAATTGATGAAATCGGCAATATGAGAGATAATCTTGAGTTTGACCTTGACGGAGCGGTAGTTAAGATAGATCAGACTTCGATGAGAGATGATTTTCCTTCAGGATCCAAGTACTCAAGCGGTCATATCGCATATAAGTACCCTCCGGAAGAGAAAATTATCGTCATGGACGAGATAATTGTTGATGTTGGCAGGACCGGTAAGCTTACATTTACCGGAAGCTTCCATGACAGAGAGACAGGTAAACCTGCAAGATTGTGCGGCACAAGCGTTTCCAGAGCAACTTTGCACAATCAGGATTATATAACAGAGAATAAAGTAGGCATCGGGGGTGAATACAAGCTCTTTAAGAGCGGCGAGATTATCCCAAAGCTAAACGGATGTGTCAAAGAGCCTGAATTTATATATGAGGCGCCTCGAATGTGTCCCGTATGCGGAAGCCACCTTGTCAGAGAAGAAGATACAGCTGATATCAGATGTGTCAATCCTACTTGTCCTGCGCAGGTTACAAGAACTATTGCTTATTTTACTTCAAGAGATGCCATGAATATCATGGGGCTTGGAGATACACTTGTTGAGGCTCTTGTATCAGACGGATATCTTAAGGATTATTCTGACATATATATGTTAAAAGAACACAGAGACGAGCTTATAGAAAAGGGACTGATCGGAAAAGAAAAGAATACCGATAAGCTCCTTGCTGAGATAGAAAAATCTAAAGCTAATGATCCTATCAGACTTCTTACGGGGCTTGCCATCAGAAATGTAGGTAAGTCTACCGCAAGAGAGCTCATGAAGCATTTTGATAATCTTATGGATTTATCCAGGGTTACAATTGATGGATTTTTGCAAATTCCTGATATTGGAGAGACAACTGCAAACGATCTGTATGATTTCTTTCACGATGACAAGAATCTTGCTATTCTTAATAAGATGCAGGAACTCGGCCTTAATATGACTGCGGTTAAGGATGAAGGCGCATCTGATAAGCTTTCCGGCATGACGATAGTCGTTACGGGTACGCTTCCTACTCTTGGAAGAAAAGAAGCTGAGGAACTTATAGTCAAAAACGGCGGAAAGCCCTCAGGAAGTGTTTCCAAGAAGACGAGCCTTGTACTTGCAGGAGAAGCTGCAGGAAGTAAGCTTACCAAAGCAAATGAGCTTGGAATCAAAGTTATAGATGAAGCACAGTTCATGGAGATGATTAAAGATGCCAATTAAAATACAAAATGACCTACCGGCCAGAGAAATACTGGAAAAAGAAAATATATTTGTAGTAGATGAGAACAGAGCGTGTCATCAGGATATCAGATCACTTCAGATCTGTATCTTAAATCTGATGCCTCTAAAAGAAGACACAGAGCTACAGCTCCTTCGCTCGATGTCCAATACTCCTTTGCAGATAGATGTTTCTTTTATGCAGATGAGTTCTCATCATTCAACCAATACTTCGCCAAACCACCTAAACAGGTTCTACAACACTTTTGAAGAACTTAGGGAACGAACCTTTGACGGACTTATCATTACAGGTGCACCCGTTGAGCAGATGCCTTTTGAGGAGGTTGATTACTGGAAAGAACTTTGTGAAGTATTTGAATGGTCAAAAACAAACGTAACATCAACATTTCATATATGCTGGGGCGCCCAGGCTGGAATCTATTATCACTACGGTATAGATAAAAAGCCTCTTAGCGAAAAGAGATTTGGCATATATGAACATAAAGTAATGAACAGAAAAGTTCCTCTTGTAAGAGGCTTTGATGACATATTTAAGCTTCCACATTCAAGACATACCGAGACTCCTTCAGAAGCTATTCATGCATGTGAAGATCTGGTAGTTCTTGCTGAATCTGAGGTTGCAGGCGTATTTCTATGCATGAATAAGTCAGGAAGCCAGATTTTTGCTATGGGTCATGCCGAGTATGACAGACTGACTCTTGATAGTGAGTACAAGAGAGATCTTTCAAAAGGCCTTGATATCAAGATGCCCATTAACTATTATCCTGATAATAATCCGGATATAAAGCCTGAACTACAGTGGAGAAGCCACGCCAACATTTTATACACCAACTGGATAAACTACTATGTTTACCAGAATACTCCGTATCAGTGGGGACAGATTCTTGATGAGGAAAAGAGAAGGCTCGCATCAAAGGGCCTAACTACCAAATTAGAATCTGAAGTATAAAAGCACGCTATAGGGGCAATGACAGCCTTCCGCGGTTGTAATTTGCTCCTAAATAAGTTAAAATATATATGTTAAGTCGTTCATTTTTAACCGGAAATCGTGCTTCAAAACGCGCTGAGCGCAAAGGAGAGTGCAATATGGGTCTTGATATGGAAAATGAAGAGCTTGAAACCAAAAACGAACTGAAGAAAAAACCAACAAAAAAGACCAAGGAGATGCTTGAAGAGAACTCGAGGCAGATTGAAGAGCTTAAAGATGAGCAGATTAAGCTCCAGGATGCACTGGGCGAAATTGATAAAGAGGAAGCTGCCATTGGCACTCGCTCTGCCCTTAAGATGAAGGTTACTCATAAGAAATTTGGCAACGGCCAGGTTGTTACTCAGGACGGCAAATACATCGAGGTTAAGTTCAAAGATGTTGTTAAGAAGTTTGTCCTTCCCGGCTGTATTGCTGATAAATACCTTGAAGTGGAAGACGAAGAGGTATATGAGTACTATGTAAAGTGCAATGAGAACCACAAAAAGCGCATGGAAACAGAGCTTAAGATCAAATCTGCAACCTACGCGATCCAGCGCCACGAAGACGCTATAGACAGACTTAATGCTAAACTGAAGTGATATTTGTTTGATAGACGAATATTTAAAAATGCTTGTTTTCGTCTGCACAGTGATTTTAGTAATTTCATAAACCCCGGAGATGCTTTCTTTCACGTTGTTCAAAAAAGTCAGCATCTCCGGGGTTTATTCAATTTAACAATCATCTGCTCGACAGAAAACAAGCATTTTCAAATATATGCATTACAGCAAATACAATACCTCAGCTTGTTTTTCTCGCGGAGTCCACTTTTCGCTGGGCGGTAGAGAGCATGAGCTTGATACGGTTAAGCTGGTTAACTTCTGATGCACCGGGATCATAGTCTATTGCGACGATATTGCAGCCCGGATACATGTTACGCATCTTCTTGATAACACCTTTACCTACAACGTGGTTTGGAAGGCAGCCAAAAGGCTGAGTACATACGATATTTGATGCACCTTCTTTGATAAGTTCAACCATCTCACCTGTAAGGAACCAGCCTTCACCTGTCTGATTACCGATATCAACAATAGGCTCAGCATATTCAACAAGCTTATAAATAGGTTCAGGAGCGGTGAAATGAACACTCTTTCTGTATGCGTTAGTAGCGCCGCTTCTAAGTTTTTCAAGAACCCATATACCAAGCTTACAAAATACAGCAGTTTTGGCTGATGTTCCAAGCTCTTTTGCCTTATAAATCTGATTGTAGAAGCAGTACATCATAAATCCGATAAGTTCAGGAACAACGGCTTCGGCGCCTTCGGATTCAAGAAGCTCTACAAGGTGGTTGTTTGCAGCGGGAGCATATTTAACAAGAATCTCGCCAACAACACCTACTCTTGGCTTAACTTCATCAGTGATCTCAATCTTGTCAAAGTCTTCAACAATCTGTCTGCATATTTTTTCGAATTTGAAAATATTAAGGTGCTTGCCGGTAATGAACTTCTTACATACTTCAAGCCATTTCTTATGGCAGGCGTCAACAGATCCGGGAACCTTCTCATAGGGTCTCATTCTGTATACACACTTCATAAAGATATCACCAAAGATAGCAGCATAAGCAGCTTTTACGAACATCTTTGCATCAATCTTAAATCCGGGATTGGCTTCAAGCTTGGAGAGATTAAGTGATACAACAGGTATCTGCTCCATTCCGGCCTTTTTAAGAGCTCTTCTTATAAATCCAATGTAGTTGGTTGCTCTACATCCACCACCTGTCTGAGACATAATAACGGCAACTTTATTAAGGTCATATTTACCGCTTGAAAGCTCGTCCATGATCTGGCCAACAACCCAAAGAGAAGGGTAGCAGGCGTCGTTATTAACATATTTAAGGCCCATATCAATTGCGTGCCTGTTATCATTTTGCATTACAACAAAATTGTAGCCACAGGAAGCAAAAGCAGGCTCAAGGATGTCAAAGTGAATAGGTGACATCTGAGGGCAAAGTATTGTATATCTTTCTTTCATCTCTTCAGTGAAGATAACTCTCTTATTGGCAGTAGAAGAGATGTTTCTGATCTTATTCTTTTGCTTTCTTACTCTGATCGCAGCAAGAAGAGAACGAACTCTGATTCTTGCGCTTCCCAGGTTATTTACTTCGTCAATCTTAAGACATGTATAGATCTTGTCAGATCCTGAAAGGATATCATTAACCTGATCGGTAGTAACAGCGTCAAGTCCGCATCCGAATGAGTTAAGCTGTATAAGATCAAGATCTTCTCTGGTTCTTACGAATGAAGCAGCGGCATAGAGCCTTGAATGATACATCCACTGGTCTGATACAATTAGCGGTCTGTCAGGTTTGCCAAGATGTGAAACACTGTCCTCAGTTAGAACTGCAACACCGTAAGAGCAGATCATATCAGGAATACCATGATTGATCTCAGGATCAACGTGATATGGTCTTCCTGCAAGCACGATTCCGTGTTTATTGTTTTCCTTCATCCATTTGAGTGTCTCTTCACCTTTGCGGGCAATATCTTTTCTCATATTGTCCATTTCAGCCCAGGCTTTTGCTGAAGCTTTTATTACTTCATCTGCAGGTATCTCAGAGAACTCTTTTACAAGAGATTTGGTAGCGACTTCAAGATTCGTAAACGCCATGAAAGGATTACGTAGTTTAACTTCGCCGTCTGTTATAGACTCTACATTATTCTTGATGTTCTCAGAATATGAAGTGACAATAGGACAGTTGTAGTGGTTGGTTGCACCGGGCACTTCTTCTCTTTCATAGAAAAGTCCTGGATAGAAGATGAAATCAACCTTCTGCTTGATCAGCCACTCAATATGACCGTGGGAGAGCTTGGCAGGATAACACTCAGACTCACTGGGTATTGATTCAATTCCAAGCTCATATATCTGATGTGTAGACCTTGGTGATAGAACAACTCTGTATCCAAGCTCTGTAAAGAAGGTAAACCAGAAAGGATAGTTTTCGTAGAAATTAAGAACTCTTGGAATACCTACGGTTCCTCTTGTGACTTTATCGGGAGAAAGAGGCTCATATCTGAACATTCTCTTATATTTATAGTCAAAAAGATTGGGGATATTATCGGCATTTTTGACTTTACCGATACCTCTTTCGCATCTGTTTCCTGAAATATGCTGACGACCACCGGTAAACTTATTTATTGTAAGTCTGCAGTGGTTAGTACATCCCTGACAGGTTGTCATGCTGGTTGTATATTCAAGCTTATTGATCTGATCTATTGTAAGCATAGTAGTTTTATAGCTTGTATCTTCATTGAATCTGTCTCTTGCTATAAGAGCAGCACCAAAGGCGCCCATGATACCTGCAATATCAGGTCGAATTGCCTCAGCTCCCGAAATGATCTCAAATGCGCGAAGAACAGCATCGTTATAGAAGGTTCCGCCCTGAACTACTATATGAGTTCCAAGATCCTTGGCGTCAGAAACCTTAATAACCTTAAAGAGAGCATTTTTGATAACGGAATAAGCAAGTCCTGATGAGATATCCGCAACATCAGCACCTTCTTTTTGAGCCTGCTTAACTCTGGAGTTCATAAATACGGTACATCTTGTTCCGAGATCTACCGGAGATTTTGCATAGAGAGCAACCTTGGCAAAGTCCTGAACACTGTAAGAGAGAGACTTGGCAAAGGTTTCGATAAATGAACCGCACCCTGATGAACATGCTTCATTGAGCTGAACAGAGTCAACTGACTGGTTCTTGATATGTATGCACTTCATGTCCTGACCGCCGATATCCAGGATACAGTCAACTTCAGGGTCAAAAAACGCAGCTGCGTTGTAGTGAGCTATTGTCTCAACTTCACCATCATCAAGAAGAAGAGCAGACTTAAGAAGAGCTTCTCCGTAACCTGTTGAACAAGCTCTTGTTATGCGTACATCTGCAGGTTTAAGCTTATATATTTCCTGAATGGAAGAGATTGCAGTCTTAAGAGGACTTCCGTTATTGCTTGAATAAAAAGAATAAAGAAGATCGCCGTCTTCGCTAATAAGCGCGCATTTAGTAGTTGTTGATCCTGCATCTATTCCAAGGAATGCGTTTCCTTTATAATCATCAAGCTTCTTGGTCTTTACTTTGTATCTGTCCTGACGATTTCTAAATTCCTTATATTCGTCTTCATTTTTGAACAAAGGATCAAGACGTGAAACTTCGGCTTCCATGACTATCTTATGAGAAAGCTTAGCTACCATCTCATCCATGGAATAAGAGACATCTTCTTTGGCATTAAGGGCAGAGCCGATAGCCGCAAAAAGATGAGAATTATCTGTATTTATAGTATGTTCCTCATCAAGCTTAAGGGTTCTGATGAAGGATTCTTTTAACTGATCAAGGAAGTGAAGAGGTCCGCCTAAGAATGCAACGTGACCTCTGATGGGCTTACCGCAGGCAAGTCCGGAGATAGTCTGATTGACAACCGCCTGGAAAATAGAAGCTGCAAGATCTTCCTTGGTAGCGCCTTCATTGATAAGGGGCTGAATGTCAGACTTGGCAAAAACACCGCATCTTGCGGCAATTGTATAAAGAGAATTGTAGTTCTTGGCATATTCATTAAGACCTGATGCATCGGTCTGCAAAAGAGCTGCCATCTGGTCTATAAATGAACCTGTACCGCCGGCACAGATTCCGTTCATACGCTGTTCAACATTACCGCCTTCAAAATATATAATCTTGGCGTCTTCACCGCCAAGCTCTATAGCAACATCCGTCTTGGGCGCAAGTTCCTTGAGAGAAGTAGAAACAGCAATAACTTCCTGTACAAAAGGTACCTCAAGATGCCCGGCAAGATTAAGTCCGCCGGATCCTGTAATAACGGGATGAAGTGTGATATTACCTGATGTTTCACGGGCTTCTTTAAGAAGATCCGCGAGTGTCTCCTGAATATTGGCAAAGTGCCTCTTGTAATCAGAGAAGATAATCTTGTGCCCGGAGTCAAGAAGAGCTACTTTGACCGTGGTTGAGCCAATATCAATACCTAACGTGTAATCCTTTGATAACATAAAAAACCTCACATTTAATAAGTAGACAAGCTTAATCATTATAATGCACCAGATGGATAAAATCAAATAAATGAGCTTTTTACAAATGGGCTAAAAAGGCTTTAAAAAGGGCGTATTTACAATAGCCTTTGCCGATGATAAAATCATTAAATCAGCTTAGTTTAGGAAACGAGGGTTATTATGGATAGATTAGTTCAAAAAATGGAAAGAAAATTCGGCAGATATGCCATACCTAACCTTACTAAATACATTATCGGGCTTTACATTGTGGGAATGATACTTCAGCTTGCTCCTGCAAATGTTAATTTCTCAGGTTTTTTGACATTGGATCCTTACATGATCTTGCATGGACAGGTGTGGAGACTTATAACATGGATATTGATCCCACCTGTTAATTTCAATTTTCTGGTTATAATCACATTGCTGTTCTATTATTATGTAGGAAATACCATGGAGCGTACTCTTGGTACTTTCAGGTATAACCTCTTTATTTTCACCGGAATGCTTCTTATGATTGTGGCTTCATTTGTGACTCTTTTTGTTTATAAGACTGTCTTCAATTTGACGCCTGAGGGGCTTTCAGTACTAATGAATGTCAATTCCATTTCTTTTAGTACGTACTATATCCAGATGATGGTGTTCCTGTCATTTGCCATTTGTTATCCCGATATGACCGTATTATTTATGCTCTTTATACCTCTTAAGGTTAAATGGCTTGGTATTTTCTACGGAGCGGTGCTTGCATTTAATGCATTTAATGCGGTTCGTGGTTCCAATTACTTCCTGTTCTTTGCAATACTTTCTCAGGCGCTGAATCTTTTGCTGTTCTATTTAAGCCTTGGGAAAATGTCTCATTTAAGACCAAGTGAGGTTAAAAGAAGAGCAGAGTTTAAGCGTAATGTACAGATAAGACCCAAGGGTATTACAAGGCATAAATGTGCTATCTGCGGAAGATCTGAAGAAGATGACCCTAATCTTGAATTCAGATTCTGCTCTAAGTGTAACGGCAATTATGAGTATTGCCAGGATCATCTTTTTACTCATGAACATAAGAAATAAGGAGTTATCATGGGAAATATAGATAATAAGGAAAAAGAGTTTGCGGAAATACTTAAATCTGTTACCAGAACCGCGCGTGAAAATAAAAACACTATTTCTAAAGCCGAGGTTATTGAGGCTTTCTCTGAGCTTGATCTTGATGAGAAGCAGCTTAATATGGTTTTTGATTATCTCAAAAATCATAAGATTGGCGTAGATGAAGAAGCTTATTTTTCTGAAGAAGATCTGACTGAGGATGAATCCAATTACCTCAATGATTATCTTGATAGCTTATCAGCCCTTCCCCAATATAATGATGGAGAGAAGCAGGCTATTACAATTTCGGCGCTTGCAGGGGATAAGGACGCACAGAGTAAGCTTATTGAAATGTACCTTCCTCTTGTTGTAGACGTAGCTAAGATGTACTCTGAGCAGGGCGTATTTATTGAAGATCTTATCGGCGAAGGCAATGTTGCTCTTACCAAGGGTGTTACCATGCTGGATGCAGTTGGAGAGCCCGGTGAAGTAGAAGGTTTCCTTTATAATCTCATGCTTGATGCCATGGAGAAAATAATAGAAGAAAATCTTGCAGAAGATGCCGGAGCACAGAAGGTTCTTAAGCTTGTACAGGAGGTCGCTGACAAAGCAAAAGAGCTTGCAGATGACCTTAGAAGGAAAGTCACTGTTAAAGAACTGATGGATGAAACCGGATGGGATGAGGATAAGATCCGCACTGCCATTGAATTTAGTGCCGACAATATCGAAGATCTTGACAGCGGAGCAGATAAGAAAAAGAAATGAATACTATAATAAATGAAGATGATTTCAAATATTATATGCAAGATATAGAGCGGTATTATTTTGGAGCCAGATATAATTATAATGAGCTCATTGCTAATGAAATCGTTCCGTTTAAATTTAAAACTGTCATAACCAAGTATTTCAAGGATGATATAGACTTTTCCACTACTCTGGAAAGTCATATCTATCATCTTACAAAGGACACCTATGATTACAAGGTTTATAAGCAGCTTAGAACCAAGATCAGAACTTCTGTTTATAAGGATCCGGACAGGAAAGAAAAGGGCTTTAAGGAAAAGGTTTATAAAATCGAAGAAATCGTAAAAATAAATCCTGAAGAAAAAGAACGTCTTGGCATGCTGGTTAGAGAAATCATCATAAGTAAGCTTGGTTTATGGGGATTTCAAGTGTAATCACATGCTTATATGTAAAAATAAAAGGCACCTCAATGCTAGTATATATCTAACATGAGGTGCCTTTTTTATGCGTTTTTAAAATCTGCAAAATGCGGATTGGCAGTTAATGGGTGCTGTTGTTCATTAAGCATCCTAAACTGTGACGGAGGATAGCCTGTACTTTTTCTAAAAGCTCTTGTAAAAGCAGTAGAACTTGCAAATCCCGCCTGATAGGAGATATCGGTTATAGAAAGCTCCGGATTTGACAACAGGTACTGAGCATAATTTATACGGAGCTGCTGGATATATTGATAGAAAGTGACGCCTGTAAATTCAGTAAATATTCTTTCGAAATGGTATTTACTAAAACCGGCATAAGCAGCTACGCTTTCAAGTGAGATATCTTCCGTAAAGTGCTCTGACAAATAGGAGCATACATTGCTTAAAGGTACGCTGTTTTTGTAGGTTGTTGTATTTGAAACAGTCTCTGATTTTTGGAAGAGATTTATGTTCTTACCGCAAAGAGCAATAAACTGCATAAGTATGGAATAGATTTCAAGCTCTCCGTATGGATCAAGTTCGGTAAAAGACATCAGGCTGTGTCCAACGCCTCTATCGCTTATTTGAACAGGCGGCGCCGAACCAAAGTACAGATCATTTATCATATCAAGCCATTTACACAATTGATGATAAATGCCCGTAGGACACGTACTTTTCTTAATATGAAGAGCAGGAGACATAAGGCGAAAGGCCTTATCGATTTCTTTTAATGCAGTAATGCCGGAAAAGTCAGCCTGCAGATACATTCTTGTTCCAAAAGAAAGTGAGCGGACTTCATGTAATACAGAAGGGCAGATGAATAGAATATCGCCTTCTGCTAAACTAAATGTCTGATTGGCACATATTACCGTATATGGATCTTTCTTTGGCCATATTATCTCGATGTCGTTATGCCAATGCGCCGGATAATCTGTGTTTTCCTGATTGATATACATTCTTAAACTTGTGTTGACCTTGTGCTGAACGCTTTCCTTAGTATTTTCGAACCTTCTTTTCATTTATCTAAAGTAATCTCCATTTTATGATCTTTTTTATAGAAAAATAAGCAATTTTGATTTATTTTAGATACGAATAAAATTGCTATAATATTTCGAATTAAGGTGAATGGTTAAACGTGAATAGTTGATTTAATAGTCATTATAGCATATACTTTAAAAAAATAAACCCAAAAAAGCAGCAAATTGTACATGATTAAATCAATCACTCGCCAAAAACTGCATATATAAAATAGCAATTTTTGTATGGTACATAGCAACTTTTCACAAGCAATTTAATCTAAATTATTTTAGAATCTTATATAACAAAGTGAATGAGATTTCACGGGAACTAATTTAAGGAGGATTAAGTATGAAGAAAAAGATTATGGCTATTTTCTTTGCAACAGTTTTTGCTGTTACAACATTGGCCGGATGTGGTAGCTCATCTGGATCAGCACCTGCTGCAGGCGGTTCTGATAGTAGCGCACCTGCTGCACAGGCTTCAGGAGATGCCGGAGCAGCTACAGGAAAGCAGACAGATGGTAAGAATCTCCCCGAACTTACAACTGAGCCCATGACAATCACTCTTTGGGATATTTCAACAGAGGATCCCGGAAAGACTAACGTTGAAGGCGCAGTTCAGAGATTCATGGCTGATTATCCTAACATCACAGTTAAGCAGACACACCAGCAGAATGATACTTACAAGCAGCAGCTCGTTGTTGCTATGAGTTCAGGTCAGTGTCCTAACATCTATTGTCACTGGGGTGGCGGCCCTATGGCTGAGTATTATAAGTCAGGATTTGCTAACGACATCACAGATATGTATGCAAAGTATGATCA
>JAEEGK010000291.1_pt1 | contig 125906 bp, 102 predicted proteins | sample 8958771 | NCBI WGS metagenome assembly JAEEGK01 (sample SAMN16246547, study PRJNA631951) | gut metagenome | biome: gut microbiome; feature: rumen; material: SC-attached | host: Bos | place: Iran: Karaj | collected 2018-10 | reverse complement strand
ACCTTCGACGGGCCATGTGCTCTTCAGATCGACGGAGAGACGGTGCTTGGCGTATACAGATATTCCGCTTCCACATCTCATCGTCCGGACGAGAACAGTTATTTCCAGAATTTTCAGAGTGAATTCCCGGGTTAAAAAAAACAGATGTGATATATCAATATCATAAGAAAAAATATGGATTTTTTGTTTGCAAATATTTTTTCACTATGCTATAATTACACAGATTGAGAGGAGTAGGAAGCATGAAGGCAGAGCTTGACAATGTTCATGGTATTTGCTTGGCAAAGCAGGGAATAATGACGTTCCCGTGTGCCAATGGCTTTTTATTCCATTTTTCATAACGTATCTTAAAGGTATTCATAAATTATGGATACCTTTTGTTATGTCATGAAGTATATGTTTTATTCAGGAGGAAGCATACAATGCCAAAGAGAGAAGACATCAACAAGGTATTGATAATCGGTTCGGGCCCCATCGTTATAGGCCAGGCGTGCGAATTCGATTATTCGGGAACACAGGCCTGCAAGGCTTTAAGAAAGCTTGGCTACGAGATCGTTTTGGTAAACTCGAATCCCGCGACGATCATGACGGACCCCGAGACAGCCGACATCACATATATCGAGCCTCTTAATGTGGACAGACTCGAACAGATCATAGCAAAGGAAAGACCCGATGCGCTGCTTCCAAACCTCGGAGGACAGTCCGGACTCAATCTTTGTGATGAGTTGGCAAAGAAGGGCATTCTTGATAAATATAACGTAAAGGTCATCGGCGTTCAGGTCGAGGCTATCGAACGCGGCGAGGACAGAGTCGAGTTCAAAAAGCAGATGAACAAGATCGGCGTTGAAATGGCAAGGAGCGAGGTCGCATATTCCGTTGACGAAGCGCTTGCGATCGCCGACAAACTCGGCTATCCCGTTGTTCTCCGTCCCGCTTTCACTATGGGCGGTGTAGGCGGCGGCCTTGTATACAACAAGGAAGAACTCAAGGTTGTTTGTGCAAGAGGCATCCAGGCAAGTCTTGTTGGTCAGGTGCTGGTTGAGGAATCCATTCTCGGCTGGGAAGAACTTGAGCTTGAGATCGTCAGGGATTCATCGGGAAAGATGATCACCGTTTGCTTCATTGAAAACATAGATCCTCTCGGAATACATACAGGTGACTCCTTCTGCTCGGCACCTATGCTCACGATCTCGGAAGAAGTACAGAAGAGAATGCAGGAACAGGCATACAGGATCGTTGATTCCGTACAGGTTATCGGCGGAACAAATGTTCAGTTCGCTCACGATCCCAAGACAGACAGGATCGTTGTAATAGAGATCAATCCCAGAACCTCCCGTTCATCGGCTCTTGCATCTAAGGCTACAGGCTTCCCCATCGCTCTGGTTTCCGCCATGCTGGCTACAGGCCTTAACCTTTGCGACATTCCCTGCGGAAAATACGGTACGTTGGATAAGTATGTTCCCGGCGGTGACTATATCGTTATCAAGTTCGCCAGATGGGCATTTGAGAAATTCAAGGGTGTTGAGGACAAACTCGGCACACAGATGAGAGCCGTAGGCGAAGTAATGAGCATCGGTAAGAACTTCAAGGAGGCTTTCCAAAAGGCTATCAGATCGCTGGAGACAGGTCGTTACGGCCTGGGCTATGCAAAGAATTTTAACAGCCTTACAAAGGAAGAACTTCTTGCTAAGCTTGTGACTCCCAATTCGGAGAGATACTTCCTTATCTATGAAGCACTTCGTAAGGGCGCTACTGTCGAAGAGATCAACAAGCTCACTTTTGTAAAGAATTATTTCCTTGAGCAGATGAAGGAACTGGTGGAAGAGGAAGAGCAGCTTGCAAAGAGCGGCAAGTCCGTTTCGGATGAGGAACTCACACAGGCTAAGAAAGACGGCTTCTCCGACAGATATCTTTCCCGGATCACAGGTCTTTCCGAAACTGAGATCAGAAACAAGAGAACAGCCATCGGCGTTGTCGAGAACTGGGAAGGCGTACATGTATCCGGCACACAGGATTCCGCTTACTACTATTCAACCTACAACGGCAGTGACAAGAATCCCATCAGGGATGACAGAAAGAAGGTAATGATCCTTGGCGGCGGTCCCAACAGGATCGGTCAGGGTATCGAATTCGACTATTGCTGCGTACATGCGGCTCAGGCCCTCAGAAAGCTCGGCTTTGAGACCATTATCGTAAACTGCAATCCCGAAACTGTTTCAACAGACTACGATACATCCGATAAGCTCTATTTTGAGCCTCTTACTCTTGAGGATGTTCTCAGCATATACAATAAAGAAAAGCCCGTTGGAGTGATCGCACAGTTCGGCGGTCAGACACCGCTGAATCTTGCTGCGGATCTTGAAAAGAACGGTGTTAAGATACTCGGTACCTCACCCGCGGTCATTGATATGGCCGAGGACAGAGATCTGTTCAGAGAAATGATGGACAGGCTCGGTATCCCTATGCCCGAATCAGGCATGGCAGTTACCGTTGAAGAGGCAAAGGCTGTGGCAAACAAGATCGGTTATCCCGTAATGGTTCGTCCTTCCTTCGTACTTGGCGGCCGCGGTATGGAAGTGGTTTATGATGACGAGGCTATGACAGGCTATATGAACGCGGCTATCGGTGTAACTCCCGACAGACCCATTCTCATCGACCGTTTCCTGAATCATGCAACCGAATGTGAGGCTGATGCCATCTCCGACGGAACACATGCTTTCATGCCTGCCGTTATGGAGCACATTGAACTGGCGGGCATACATTCCGGCGACTCAGCTTGCATCATTCCTTCCCTTCACATCAGCGAAGAGAATTTAAAGACCATCGAGACCTATACCAAGAAGATCGCGGAAGAAATGCATGTTAAGGGACTAATGAACATCCAGTACGCTATCGAGAACGGCAAGGTATTCGTTATAGAAGCAAATCCCAGAGCATCCCGTACAGTACCCTTGGTTTCCAAGGTATGCAACATCCGTATGGTGCCTCTTGCAACCGAGATCGCAACAATGGAGATCACAGGACATGCTTCACCGGTTCCTGCACTTAAGCATGAGAAGATCCCTTATTACGGCGTTAAGGAAGCAGTATTCCCGTTCAACATGTTCCCTGAGGTTGACCCCATCCTCGGACCCGAGATGCGTTCGACAGGTGAAGTCCTCGGAATTTCCGAGCACTTCGGCGAAGCCTTTGTTAAGGCTCAGGAAGCAACTCAGACCAGACTTCCCATGGAAGGAACCGTTCTCATTTCCGTTAACCGCAAGGATAAGAGTGAGGTTGTGGATATTGCGGCAACCTTTGCCGAGGCAGGCTTCAAGATCCTCGCAACCGGCGGTACGGCTGACAAGCTTACCGAGAACGGTATCGAATGCGAGAGGATAAACAAGCTTCGTGAAGGCAGACCCAACATTAACGATGCAATAACCAACGGTAAGATCGATCTTATCCTCAATACCGCATCCGGAAGAGAGTCTGCGGATGATGACTCCTACATTCGTAAGGCTGCCATCAGGAGCAAGATCCCTTATATGACCACAATGGCTGCAGGTCGTGCTACCGCGGAGGGCATCCTCTACGTTAAGAAAAACGGAGGAGAGAGCAATATTGAATCTCTTCAGGGCTGGCACAAGAGAATAGGCGGCTGAGACAAGTAAAAGATCAATCATAAAAATGCACTAAAAAGAGAGTCCGGCGACTCTCTTTTTGTTATCGATTTTTGATGTAGGGTCCGTGTTATAATCGAACTTCGGTCAGCTCGGGGCGCTCCGCTTCGGTGCATAAGGTCAGGATATATTGAGGAAGAATGTGCCATACATGGAAGTTCAGTGTTCTGAGCTTGTCTCTGTACAGGGAGTTGATCTCGTTGGGTTTTACGGACAGTCCGGTGCCTATATGCTTGAGAAAGGCTTCCTTTCTGGTCCAGAGTTCAAAAAAACGTTGAAGCTTGAAATCACTCGGAGTGGAACGGTAGTTGGACATTTCGGATCTATCGAGGACGCTTTTGACCAGAGTGGCTTTTACGTCTCTGATCTCCTCTATGTCTATGCCCACGGCTGTGTCCGAAAAGGCACATACCACATATTTCCCGCTGTGGGAAAGATTAAACTGTACATCCGGGTGTTCGGGAAGATAGGGTTTACCCTTGGGGCCCAACGCGATGGGCTCGGTCTGTGGGGAGAGCCCTGCTTCCGTAAGGCCGAGCGCAATAAGATAACCCGCCCCCACCGAACGGTATTTCCCGCTTGGGTGGCTGATTGCATCGGCTTTTTTTCGCCTGTCTTCCGATAGCTGCTTCATTACGCTCATATAGATATCGGGATTGTTAAATTGTTCAATATTTAAAATGTACAGTTTATTCATACTATAATGATAATTGTATTATAAATTTTGTCAAGAGGAGTTCTATAACATGGAGGACACCTTATCCCGCTAATTATTTATGCCTTACAAAAATTAAATTATTTTATTTGAAAAAATAGTTTGACTTTTTCACTGCATTCAACTATAATGCATTGCATTAAAGAAACGCAATGATGGCATTAAGCATGGAGCGATCGATCTTTCAGAGAGTCCGCGGGCGGTGAGAGCGGATAGCGATACCCAGAGCTGTCTCCTGCCGGAGCGGAGTTCCCCAAAAACATTTGTTTTATAAGGAACTACGGCTAACCCCGTTATCATGGTTTAGAACTTTAAAATGAGTTCGATGAGAGCAGATGGAAAAAACATCTGAAACTTACGGGTGGTACCGCGGTAAATTGAAATTTATCGTCCCGGAGGCGCTATAAACGCTTCCGGGATTTTTTTTGGATCATTCTACGGAGGCAAACCTGAAAAACAGAAAGGAAATCAAAATGAAAAACATCGGTTTTACAGACATCACGATCAGAGAATGTGAGAAAAACAACGGCTCTCTTTCCTTTAAGGAAAAGGTGGAGATCGCTAAGATCATGGACAAGGTTAATTACACCTGTATAGAATTACCCGAACTGGGTGATTCCAAGGGACAGGAACTTTTGGTAAAGACCATTGCGGGCACTCTGAAGAAGAGTGGGGTTTCCATTCCCGTTGGTTTCACCAAAAAGGGCGTTACCAGAGCCTGGGACTGCATCGCAAAGGCAAAGAAGCCTTCGCTGGTTGTTGCTTTACCTGTTTCGGCCGTTCAGATGGAATATGTCTGCAGGAAAAAAGCTCCTCAGATGCTGGAATTGGTCAAGGAACTCGTATCGGAGGCAGCAAAGCTCTGCAAAAAGGTTGAGTTCTCCGCTCTTGATGCATCCAGAGCGGAATTCCCCTTTGTTTGTTCAACCATAGAAACCGCCATCGAAGCGGGAGCAACCAAGATCACCGTCTGCGATACCGCAGGTGTCATGCTTCCCGATGAAATGAAGACTTTTATCGAAAACCTTATCGAGAAGGTACCCGCTCTCAAGGAAAAGGAACTGTCCGTTGAGCTTTCCAACGAACTGGATATGGCCACTGCCTGCGCCAATGCGGCTGCGATCGGCGGTGCTACGGGCTTCAAGACAACCGTTACCGGCGGCGGATTCCCTGCCGTCACCTGCCTTGTTAAGCTTTTCGACAAGAGAGGCGAGGCACTGGATGCTGAAATGGATATCGTTAAGACCGAATTGCAGAGAAGCGTCAGCCAGATGCAGAGAATGCTCGGACATACGGAGAGTGCTTCCCATATGAAGACTGCGGGAACAGAGGATCAGACCTCCTTCAATATCAACGATGACATCGAGGTCATCACGGATGCATGCGCGAAGATCGGATATGACCTTACTGAAGAGGATGCGGCCAATGTATACGAGGCTTTCGTGAGAGTGGCAAGAAAGAAGGAGAGGGTGACCAATCGCGAGCTGGAAGCCATCGTGGCAAGCTCCGCACTTCAGGTGCCGCCCACCTACAAGCTGGACAATTATGTCATCAACTCCGGAAACATTATTTCTGCCAGTGCAAATATCAAACTCATCAAAAACGGAGAAGCTCTTTCGGGCATATCCGTGGGCGACGGACCCATTGATGCCTCCTTCAAGGCTATCGAGCAGATCCTCGGACACCACTATGAACTGGATGATTTCCAGATCCAGTCGGTTACGGAAGGCAGAGAAGCAATGGGACAGGCGATCGTAAAGCTTCGCGTGAACGGAGCGCTTTACTCCGGCACGGGAATCTCCACCGACATCATCGGAGCTTCCGTAAGAGCATACATAAACGCCATTAACAAGATCGTTTACACAGAAGACTAAGGCAGGAGGGAAAGAATATGAATTTGTGTTTTTCTACAAAATATACCGATCTTTCCTTTGAGGAGGCGATCTCCTTTGCCGAGGAAATGGGATTTCAGGGCATAGAGATACATGACATCAATGCGCCCGCATTTGAGAACGGCATTTCACCCTTTACCGTAGAGACCGCGGGAGTGACAAAGAGAGCACTTATGGAAAAGGGAATTACCGTTGCGGCATTGGATTCCGGACTCAATATCGCGGATACCAAGGCAGACAGCGAGTATTTTGACGGCTTTGTTAAACTGCTTGAGGTTGCGAGAGCACTCTCCGTAAGATACGTTAAGGTGCATGCTGCAGGCGGAAGTGACGAGAACATATATGAATTCCTGGACAAAGCCCTTAAATATGCCCATGAGGTCGAGGTGGAGATCCTCATAGAGACTACCGGAGCATTTTCCTCCACCAAGAAACTCAGAGACCTTCTCGAGTACTATGCAACGGACTTTCTTGGAGCAGACTGGAATATGCATGACACATATTTCTGCGCGGACGAAGATCCCGACACCACCATCACAAACCTCGGTGCATATGTAAAGCTGGCTCACGTACTGGACCAGAACGAAAGAGGCGAGATCGAGTTCCTCGGCGATGGCATTTTGCCTCTCGGCGAGATGATCAACGCCGTTCGTTCCGTCAATTACAGCGGCTTCATTTCCCTTGAATGGGATCCTTCCTACATAGAAGACGTAGAATCCGAAACAGTATTTTCTCACTACTTCTATTGCATGGACAACCTTATCAGGAACTCCAAAAAGGAGAAGCATTACTACTATAACAACAGACATACGGGAAAATTCCTCTGGAAAAAGGAAACGCTTATCGATAAGACCTTCCCTCAGTTGTTGGATGATATAGCAAACGAATTCCCCGATCAGACCGCATTTAAGTACACGACCTTGGAATATGAGAGGACCTATGCGGAATTCCGCGATGACGTGGACAATTTCGCACGTTCCCTTATCGCAATGGGAGTAAAGAAGGGAAATCAGGTGGCTGTCTGGGCAACAAACGTGCCCGAATGGTACATAGCCTTTTGGGCAACAACCAAGATCGGAGCGGTTCTTGTAACGATGAACACGGCTTACAAGATCCACGAAGCCGAGTACCTTCTCAAGCAGTCCGACACCCATACCCTGGTAATGATCAAGGGCTACAAGGATTCGGACTACGAAGGCATCATTAAGGAACTCTGCCCCGAGCTGGTTGACAGAAAGCCCGGGAAGCATCTGCATTCCAAGAGACTTCCTTTCCTGAGGAACGTGATCACAGTAGGCTTTAAGATGAAGGGTGCGTTGACCTGGAATGAAGCCTTAAGCATGGGAGATTCCGTTCCGGTTCAGGAGGTTTACCGTATGGCAGCCAATGTCGACAAGGACGACGTTGCAAACATGCAATATACCTCCGGCACAACAGGCTTCCCCAAGGGGGTAATGCTTACCCATTACAATATCGTAAACAACGGTAAGAACATCGGAGATCGTATGGATCTCTCCACTGCAGACCGCATGATGATCCAGGTGCCTATGTTCCACTGCTTCGGAATGGTACTTGCGATGACCGCTTCCGTGACGCACGGAGTGACCATGTGTCCGATCCCTTACTTCTCGCCCAAGTCATCCCTGGCCTGCATACATCAGGAGAAGATCACTGCCTTCCACGGTGTGCCGACCATGTTCATAGCTATGCTTCAGCATAAGGATTTCGAAAAGACCGACTTTTCGCATATGCGTACCGGTATCATGGCAGGAAGCCCTTGCCCCGTAGCGGTAATGCAGGATGTTGTGGATAAGATGCATATGACCGAGATCACAATAGTTTACGGCCAGACAGAAGCATCTCCCGGATGTACCATGAGCTGTACCACGGACAGCATTGAGCAGAGAGTCAATACGGTTGGAAGAAATCTTCCCGAGATCGAATGCAGGATCGTTGATCCCGAAACGGGAGAAGAAGTGGGACCCAATGTTACGGGGGAGTTTGTGGCAAGAGGCTACAATATCATGAAGGGCTACTACAAGATGCCCAAGGCTACCGCATCCGCCATCGACAAGGAAGGCTGGCTCCACACCGGAGACCTGGCATGCAAGACCGAGGACGGTTTCTACAAGATCACGGGACGTCTTAAGGACATGATCATAAGAGGCGGTGAAAACATCTATCCCAAGGAGATCGAGGAATTCATCTATACTCATGAGAAGGTACAGGATGTTCAGGTCATAGGTGTTCCGGATGAGGCTATGGGTGAAGAGATCATGGCTTGCATAGTCCTTAAAAAGGGCGAGAGCATGACCGAGGACGATATGAAGAAGTACATCGGAGAGCATATGGCTAAGCATAAGGTTCCCAAGTACATTGATTTCGTTGACGGGTTCCCCATGAATGCTGCCGGCAAGATCCTCAAGTACAAGATGAGAGAGGAGGCCATTGAAAAGCTGGGCCTTAAAAAAGCAAGCGAGATAGTTACCGCATAAAATTTAGAAAAATGACACACTTTTGTTGGCGTTATCTGTTATAATGCAAGCAGAGGGATAATAAGTTTTAATGGTTACGATTGCGGAAAGCCGCAAGGAGGTTATCATGGCCGGTATATCATCTCTTACAAATTCAAATCTGTACAAAGCATTATATAACGGAAGCTCTGTTTCTTCGACAAGCAACTCCAACGACATCTTTTCCGCTTTGGGAAGCAACACCTTCAGCGATCTGTCCATGATCAAGTCGGGCACATACAAGAAATTGCTTTCGGCTTATTATGAAAAGTACGGGAACACAGGCAGAGATTCTTCAAAGGATGCCGTTTCAACCGAGATCTCCAATCTGGGGCAGGTTTCTTCCAATGCTTCGGACCTCAGGGATTCCGTAAGCAGACTCAGAAAAATAGATTTTTCGAAGGAAGAGAACAGCGAAAGTTCTCTTGCGGCGGCCAAGGATTTTGCGGAGAATTACAATGCACTTATCGATAATTCCGTAAAGGTTAATCGTCAAGGCGTTTTAAAGGATACTCTTTCTCTTGTGAATTATATGAAAAAGAATTCCGGGATGCTGAATGAACTCGGAATGAAGCTCGGCACCGATAATAAGATTACCTTTGATGAGGAAAAATGGAACAATGCCTATTCCACATCAAAGTCATCAATGTTCAACGGAGTCGGAAGCTTCGGCTATCAGGCAGCCTATAAGATCGGTAAGATCGCTTCCGGTTCGGCAGCGGGTACCGGCAGACACACAACCGCTTCCACCTACAACGGAGCCGGCAAGTACAACGCTCCCAACAATACGGCACAGTTGTTCAACGCTTTATTTTAAAAAGTAATACGCCCGGTTTAAACCAATGCGTTTTAAACGGGCGTTTTTTTTATGAAATGCAGGTGAATGGATACATAAAAAACGGAAGTATGATATAATAGCGCTATGAATAATATAAAGAATGACATTAAAACAGGTGAATACAAAAAGGTCTATCTGCTGTACGGTACAGAGGATTATTTAAAAAAACTCTATTGCGAGAAGCTTAAAAAAGCAATAGTCCCCGAAGATGACTCCATGAATCTTACGGTTATCCAAGGGGATGATTTTGATCTTAATGAATTTATGGGCATATGCGACACCATGCCTTTCTTTGCCGACCGACGCCTTGTGATCGTTAACCGCTGCGGAAAGTTCAAGGGCTCCAAAAAGAGCGAGAACGAAAACGAAGAGCAGGGGGGAGAAAAGGGAAAAGGCGCGGTGAAGGATGCTTTTACCGAATATCTGAAACAGATCCCCGAGACAACGGTGGTTGTTTTTGTTGAAGTTGAGGCTGACAAGAGAGGACGAAGCTTTAAGACTGTGAAGGACACCGGCTATGCCTGTGAGATGAACAGTATGGACGAGAGAAATCTCATTCTGTGGATACAGACGGAGATCAGGGCGATCGGAAAAAGCATCACTCCGGAAACCGCATCCTATCTGATCGGGTGGTGCGGGGAGGATATGGGGACTCTCAAGATTGAGATGGATAAACTCGGTTTCTATGCACTGGAAAGGGATTCCATAGAAAAAAATGATATAGAAGCCATATGCACAAAACAGCTGAAGGCTGTGATCTTTGACCTGACGGATGCCATGGCTGTGGGAAACATTAAAGGGGCGATGAAGGTATATGAAGGCCTGAATGCGCTGAAGCAGCCGATACAGATGACCTGGAGGATGCTGGTAAGGCATTTTGAACAGCTTCTGGTTGTAAGGGAGCTGAGAGGTCTGTCGAAGAGCCTGGATGAAATTGCGGGATCCTGCGGGATACATCCCTATGTGGTTAAAAAGATGTCGGAGCAGGGGAGAAATTTTAAACTGTCAAGCCTGAGAAAGAAACTGGAATACGGGGTTCAACTGGAACAAGACTTTAAAAGCGGCAGGATAGACGAGAAAAATATGGTTGAACTTTTCATTACACAAAAATTGTAAAATTTGTGCTTGCAATCGGTAAAAGATTATGTTATTTTATATCGCGTTGTCAACTATACTTGTGAGGCATCTGCCTTGCATTTAAACCTGACTATGGAAGCGTATCGAAGCGGTCATAACGGCCCTGACTCGAAATCAGGTAGCCCGCAAGGGCTCGTGGGTTCGAATCCCACCGCTTCCGCGACTGATTTGTGAAGCCCCTTTTTTGAAGGGGCTTTACATTTTACATCTGCATGAAACCGTAACAGATCAGAAATTCTCCGAGGATGTAGGCAAACATTTCAAGGAAATGCCTTTTGTAGACAGAGTCGTTCTTGTGAAAACGGACTCCGAACAGAAGCACGTCCGAGTAAAGGAAGAGCAGAGCTCCGAGGGAGATCGTTATGGTTGCGGCGCTCGGGGCCGAGAACATCTGCATGATAGCAAAGGTGTTCATCGCGGCATTGGCCATGAGATAGCCGGTCATGGGAAGCTTCAGCATTGTCGGGACATAGTCCTTGAGCTTTCCGCGTACCATGTATACGATCGCAATAAAGAGTATCAGGATCGGAAGTATAGTTGCATAGGGGACTGCTTTAAAATCGATGTTCCTGCAGTAGGCGATGATGAAGCACACATGGCTCGCCAGGAATGCTATTCCGCCGAGAACAAAGAATTGCGGTCCGCGACCCAGTAAGAGAACATCGCCTGCCCAGCTGAAAAAGAAAGCTGCGAGAACGAAGCAGTTGGGAGCATCCACTGCAAAGTAGTAGGCGATCATCATAAGGGGAAGCAGCAGCCACTTGGTCAGTTTACGGATGCGACGGTTACATTTATATGTACCGTACAGATGAATTACACTGACGATCAACAACAGTATCATAGAAACAACAGAGATTTTATTCATAGTCTATCCACCTTTGTTCAGCTAATCTAACAGTAATTTTACACTACCCGTCGGAGGATGTAAAGTTACGATCATGATTGAAATCCAATTTGATGTGTGTTTATAGGATTAATGGTTTTGCGAGAATGTATTTGACGGAGAGTGAGAGGTACTGTTCACGCCATGTTCAAAACGCGTTTTGAACATGGTATTCTGCGAAGCAGAATATGTCGGTACTAAGCCGTTTTTGAAAATACATTTTCAAAAACGGCTTAGTACCGACACATCTGTGAACAGTACCTTGTTACCTTGTACACCCGCAGATCGTATTCATTATGATCAATATTTTGAATACTCCTGCGACTGTCTGAAAACTTTTATATTGATTATTAAAAATTGATAAATTTTAGTTGCGAGATTTTTATTAATATGATTTAATTATAGTATCTGTAGGGCGAAATGGAGCAACTAATTGTTTCGAAAGGGGAAAGTAGATGCCTTTATTGATTGCTAAAGCAGCATTCATTGAATACGGACCGGTTGGAGACGCTGTATTGACGGCTCTTCTTGCGGTACTTGTATTTTTCCTGTTTGTAAATATTGCAAAGAGGATCAAAGCTGAGAAGAAGGCCGAAAAGGCCGATGCTAAGCTTGAAGAGAGTTACCTCGATCTGAAAATGGCTTATGACGAGGTTTCTAACACAAAATCACAGCTTTTTGAAAAGTACGATGAGCTTCGTGAAAACAGGGAGCAGATGAAGGAAGTGGCTTATACCGACTACCTTACAAAGCTTCCCAACCGTGTGGCTTTCATGGACAAGCTTGAGAATGAGATCAAGAAGTCTTATCCCGGAGAGTATTTCACAGTCATCGATCTGGATCTGGATGATTTTAAGATCATCAACGATACCATGGGACATCTTAACGGAGATGCTGTTATTGCATCCGTTGCGGATCGTCTTGAGTCCACTCTGGGCGATGAGGATTTCATCGGACGTGTCGGAGGAGATGAATTCATCATCTTCTTTAATAGGCTTTTGAGCAGGGAAGAATGCGAGAAAAAGGCTGTTGAGATCATGCACATCTTCAGCGTTGAACATTTTAAAGCCATGGACGATAAGGAGATCTCCATCAATGCCAGCATGGGCGTTTTGGTGATCGCAAGAGACAACTGTCCTTCTCTTCAGGTACTTAACAGAAATCTTGACACTGCATTGTTTGTAGCCAAGGATTCGGGTAAGAATGCATACAGGATATTCGACAATCCCATGGAACAGATGATGTTCAACCGTGTCAAACTGCAGAGTGATATCAGAGAAGCCATTTTCAACAATCAGTTTGAACTGTACTATCAGCCTCAGGTTAATCTTAAAACAAATAAAGTTGCCAGCTTTGAAGCATTGATCAGATGGCATCATCCTCAGAAGGGACTTCTTTTCCCGGATGAGTTCATTCCTGTAGCGGAAGAGTGCGGTCTTATCATAGAACTTGGCAAACTTGTGTTGAACAAGGCATGCAAACAGTTGGCGGAATGGCACAAGGCCGGCAATAAGGTTATGATCGCCGTTAACCTTTCGGCAAAACAGTTCAGAGATCCTTTCCTTACCGATTACGTTACGGAAATGATCAAGGAGTATGGGATCGATCCTTCCTATCTTGAACTGGAAATTACCGAAACCGTTGCCATCGAGGATGTAAACTATGCCATCCGAACGATCGAGAACCTTAAAAAGTTCGGTATCCTGTTCTCACTCGATGATTTCGGAACAGGCTATTCTTCGCTCAATTACCTGAAGCAGCTTCCGGTTGATAATCTGAAGATCGATAAGAGCTTTATGGAAGCGGTCACAGTTGACAACGAGGACAGAAAGATCGTGGAAACGATCATCAGTCTCGCGCAGGCTCTCAATATGCTTGTTGTGGCTGAAGGCGTCGAACAGAACGAACAGGAAGAGATGCTGAAGCGCATGAACTGCAACAAAGCTCAGGGCTTCCTTTACAGCAGACCGGTTCCCGCAAATGTTGCATCGATGCTGATGACATCCTAAGCTTTGTGAAATTTGCACAAATTGAACCTTTGATTTTCTACAGGTCCGGCAATTGTCCCGGGCCTGTTTTTATGCTAAGATATATCTGCTTCATCTTAAAATTCTCATGTAATTCCAATTGCAGTTTCATGGCAGACTCTGCTAAAAGATCAGGAGTTTTTATGGAAAACAGGATAATTAATAAAGACAGGATTTTTATGCGCCTTATGAACAGGGAAGCCTGCGAGGAGATCAGGAATTCTTATCCCTGTGATGATTTTTTAAACCTCACCGTAGGCTACAGATGGCTGGATTATAAGGAGGACGGTATCAGAACGTCGGTTCCCTTGAAAAATGAGGAACTTGAAGCGGCAGGTGTGGAAAAAGAAGAACTGTTCATGCTTGCCCAAAAGAACACGGAGAACCTTTTTGATGCCAGGCTTTATAGGCTGGGAGACCTCGTAAAGCGCATCTGCGAAGGCGAAGAGGCAAAGGATTTTATGCCCGGCAGCGATGTGCTGGACAAAAAGGAGCTGTATGTCTGCACCAATGATTCAGGGTTTTTCGGAGCGGCGGTCATGCTGATCGACAACGTTATAGACAACGTGGCAAAACGCCTCGGAGGAAGCATATACATTCTGCCCTCCAGCGTTCATGAGATCATAATAGTTCCGCGGATCGAAGAATACGATCTTAATATGCTGAAGGAGACCGTACATTCCGTTAATACCACGGTGGTAAACGAAACGGACTATCTTTCGGATAATGTTTACCTTTACAGCACCGCGACAAAAAAGCTTGAAATAGCGGCCTGAACATCATTCACAGGTATCAAAAACCCCCGCCGGAAACGACGGGGGTTCAGCGTCACTGATCGGATTCGAACCGACGGCCTTTCACTTCGGAGGCGAACGCTCTGTCCAGCTGGGCTACAGTGACTTGAATTACCGTGTGATTATACAACAAGCGAAGGTAAAAGTAAAGCGGAGAAGTGAACGGAAGTTCCCGTATATTTCCTACTTGAAAAGGTGCTTGAATATGCGTTATAATAGATATTTATGAAGACGAATAAGAAATTTGAGACTCCCGAGCTTTCAAACGGAGTCCGTATAAACAAATATTTGAGTGATGCCGGCCTCTGCTCCAGGCGAGAGGCTGATGTTTTTGTTGAAAAAGGACAGGTGACCGTGGACGGCAAAGTAGCCGAGAACGGGACCAAGGTGCTTCCGGGACAGGAAGTGGTCTTTTGCGGGAAAAAAGTGTCCAGAGATGACAATCAGGTGCTGATCGCATTCTACAAGCCTGTAGGCATAGTCTGCACGACCGACACCAAGAGAGAACCCGACAATGTTATCGATTTTATCAACTACCCGAAACGCATCTTCCCCATCGGCCGGTTGGATAAGGATTCGGAGGGACTGCTGCTGCTGACGAATGACGGGGATATCGTAAATAAGATACTCAGGGCGGGAAACAGGCATGAAAAGGAATATGAGGTAAACGTAAACAAGCCGCTGACTCCCGAGTTCCTTAAAGGAATGGCCTCAGGAGTTCCCATTCTCGATACGGTCACAAAGCCTTGCAGGATCGAACCCACGGGAAAAAAGAGCTTTAAGATCATCCTGACTCAGGGACTCAACCGTCAGATCCGCCGAATGTGCGAGTATTTTGAGTACAAGGTTGTAAGCCTCAAGCGTGTCAGAGTCATGCATATCACTCTCGGAAATCTCAAGGTTGGTGAGTACAGACATCTGACGTCCACGGAACGGGAGGAGCTTAAGAAGAACCTTCGGAATTCTTCAAAACTTGCGGCAAAGGAAAACAAAAAGAATCCCATAAACAATTAACGGCAGGGAAACAAAAGATGGATAATAACGCGAATATAAACGATCGTGCGAGAATAGAAGAACTTGTCAAAGTGCTCAACAGGGCAAGAATGACATATGAGCAGAAGGACATAGAGATAATGTCCAACTTTGAGTATGACAAGCTTTATGATGAACTGAAAGCACTGGAGGAAAAGACCGGCTATGTAATGTCTCAAAGCCCCACGATCAATGTGGGTTATGAAGTGGTGTCGGAACTTCCCAAGGAGAGGCATGCTTCGCCTATGCTTTCGCTGGACAAGACAAAGGAAACCGAGACCTTAAAGAACTTTTTGGGCGATAAGGAAGGACTCCTTTCATGGAAGATGGATGGTCTTACCAACGTTCTGACCTATCGTGACGGCGAATTGGTGAAGGCTGTCACAAGAGGTAACGGTGAGATAGGAGAGATCATCACGAATAATGCGAAGGTGTACAAAAACCTGCCCTTAAAGATACCCTATAAGGGCGAACTGGTGATCCGGGGAGAGGCGATCATCACCTACTCCGAGTTTGAGAGGATCAATTCGGAACTTCCGGAAACCGAAGCAAAATACAAGAACCCCAGAAACCTTTGCAGCGGAAGCGTCAGACAGCTTAACAACAAGATTACCGCTCAAAGGAACGTGGAGCTCTATGTTTTCGGTCTCATCAATACCAACCCCGCCATGGGATTCAAGACACGTCATGAAGGGTTCGACTGGCTCGGTTCCATGGGATTTACCTGCGTCGAAGAAAGGCTTGTAAACAAGGACAATTTCGACGAGGTTTTTTCATACTTCAAGAAACAGGTTTCGGAAAACGATTTTCCTTCCGACGGCCTTGTTTTGAGCTACGACGATCTGGAGTATTCCGCATCTCTCGGAAGGACCGCAAAATTTCCGAGGGATTCCATAGCCTTCAAATGGCAGGATGAAACTGCGGAAACTACGCTGCTGGATATAGAATGGAGCGCATCCAGGACCGGACTCATCAATCCGGTTGCTGTTTTTGAACCCGTGGAGCTTGAAGGAACAAACGTTTCCAGAGCGAGCATACACAACGTCTCCATCATGGAAGGCCTGAAGCTCGGTATCGGAGACAGGATCGAAGTGTTCAAGGCTAATATGATAATCCCGCAGATAGCGAGAAACCTTACGGAAAGCGGTACTGCAAAGCCTCCAAAGACCTGTCCCGTGTGCGGCTCGGAAACGGAAGTCAGGGATGAGGAAGGGATCAGAGTCCTCCTTTGCAACAACCCCGATTGTGTTGCAAAGAAGATCAAGGGCTTTTCTCTTTTCGTAAGCAGAGATGCCATGAACATTGAGGGCATATCAGAGAATACCATTGAAAAGTGGATAAACGAAGGAATACTAAAGACCACTCCCGATTTCTTCAGGATCGGCAGGTTTAGAGAAAGCATCGTAAACATGGAGGGCTTCGGAGAAAAGTCTTTTGACAATTTCATCAAGGCTGTTGAAAAGGCGCGTAAGACCACGGCAGTCAAGGTGCTTTACGGAATGGGCGTTCCAAACATTGGTCTGGCTACTGCAAAGCTGATCTGCAAGCATTTCGGAAACGATATGGAAAAGATCAGAAATGCCTCCTATGAGGAACTGGTGGAAATAGAAGGAATAGGGGATGTGATCGCAAAAGAATATGCCCTGTTCTTTAAGAAACCGGAGGTTAACCGTGTACTGGACGATCTTCTTACGGAGGTTGAGATCGAAAATCCTGCCCAAAACAACACCGACCTTAAGTTTGAAGGGTTGACCTTTGTTGTGACGGGCAGTGTGGAGAAGTTCAAAAACAGGAACGAATTAAAAGCGTACATAGAAGAACGCGGCGGCAAGGTTGCGGGATCGGTCAGCTCCAAGACTTCGTATCTCATCAACAACGACATTACCTCCGATTCTTCCAAAAATAAAGAAGCACGTAAACTTAATATCAGGATCATCAATGAAGATGAATTTCTTGCATTATAGACTGGAGAATTGAAATGCCGATAAAGGTACAAAATGACCTTCCCGCAAAGAAGGTGCTTGAAAAAGAAAACATTTTCGTTATGGACGAAAAGAGGGCTGTAACACAGGACATCAGACCGTTAAAGATAGCTGTGCTAAACCTGATGCCTCTTAAGGAGGACACCGAGGTACAGCTGATGCGAAGCCTTTCCAACACTCCGCTTCAGATCGATCTGACCTTTCTGACCACCGCGTCCTACGTGGGGCACAACACAGCCACCAGCCATCTGGATACCTTCTACTACACTTACGAAGATGTAAAGAATGTCAAATTCGACGGTATGATAATTACGGGTGCTCCCGTGGAATTGATGCCTTTTGAAGAGGTGGCTTACTGGGATGAACTTAAAAAGATCATGTCCTGGTCCGAAAAAAATGTCACGTCTACCCTGCATATATGCTGGGGAGCGCAGGCGGGACTCTACTATCACTACGGTATTCCAAAAAAGGAACTGGGAAAGAAGCTTTCGGGCATATACACCCACAAGGTGATGAACCGTAAGGAGCCGCTGGTCCGCGGTTTTGACGACGTTTTCAATATCCCTCATTCGAGGTACACGGAATCGGATAACGATGCCATCAGGAATGACAAGAGACTCATGGTGATGGCAGAGTCGGAGGAAGCAGGGATCTTCCTTTGCATGGACAGGAAGAAGCGCAGGATCTTTGTCATGGGTCATCCCGAGTATGACAGAGTCACCCTGGACAAGGAATATAAGAGGGATCTGGGTAAAGGATTGAATCCGGACATTCCCAAGAATTATTATCCCGATGACGATCCCAAGAAGGAGCCTGTTCTGTCCTGGAGAGGACATGCCAATGCTCTCTACACGAATTGGGTAAACTATTATGTATATCAGGTAACACCTTACGAATTATGATCTATCTTGACAATGCAGCCACCACAAAATTGAAGAAGTCGGCTTTGGAAGCCATGTTGCCCTGCTTCGACCAAAACTATGCCAATCCCTCCGCAGTTTATCTTGCTGCGGGAAAGGCGAGAAGAGTGGTGGAAAACGCAAGGGAGATTTTTGCTGCGGGCCTTAATTGTGACAGAGACGAGATCTACTTCACTTCGGGCGGAACCGAGAGCGACAACTGGGCGATCTTCGGAACCGCGGAAGCGCTAAGGGACAAGGGAAGGCATATTATCACTCAAAAGACCGAGCATCATGCGGTTTTGAACAGCTGTGAAGCCCTCAGAAGAAAAGGCTTTGAGATCACGCTCCTTGATGTGGACGAAAACGGGATCGTGGATCCCGCGGCTCTGGAAAAGGCTATACGGAGGGACACCGTTCTGGTGTCGATCATGGCCGCAAACAATGAGACCGGAACGCTTCAAAAGATCGGGGAGATCGGAGAGATAGTACGATCCAAACGTACCCTGTTTCATACGGATGCGGTTCAGGCCTTCGGGCATATGCCTCTCGATGTAAAAGCCCTTCACATAGATCTCCTCAGTGCGTCATCCCATAAACTGGGAGGACCGAAGGGGGTGGGGATCTTGTACAAGAGCTTGGATGCGGACACGGCGCCCTTCATATACGGAGGCGGCCAGGAAAGAGGCATGAGATCGGGCACGGAGAACGTTCCGGGCATCGCAGGTTTCGCGGCGGCTTTTGAGGAGCGGGAGGACACCAAAAAGGTCTCGGAGCTCAGGGACCATATGACCGGAAGACTCTTAAAGGAAATCTCCGGCATTAGGCTTAACGGCGGGATCGGAATGAAGCTTCCGGGAATAGTGAACGTCAGCATAGACAGGGTAAAGGGAGACAGCGTTCTGATGCGGCTCTCATCACTGGGGATCTGCGCATCCACGGGCTCTGCCTGCACCTCGGGAAACGGAGAATCCTCGCATGTGCTCAGGGCCATGGGTTTTGATAAGGAAAGATGCGATTCTTCCCTAAGGTTTTCGCTGAGTGGGGAGAATACGCTTGAAGAGATCGACGAAACAGTCGATGCATTAAAAAACATAGTTGATGATTTCAGAAGCATTACGATCTGATCGGGGAGGAACAAAATGAGAAAAATGGTTTTATCAATCTTCGTTGACAACACCTTTGGCGTACTGAGCCGTGTTGCGGGCCTGTTTTCGAGACGGGGCTACAACATCGACAGTCTGACAGTGGGAGAGACCGAGAATCCGGAGTATTCCAGAATGACTGTTGTGGTGACCGGTGATGAGCAGATACTTGACCAGATAAAGAAACAGGTTGAAAAACTGGAGGATGTGAAGGAAGTAAAGGAACTCAGTCAGGATTCCTCGGTATACAGAGAACTGATCCTTGTTAAGATCGCCGCAACAAAGGAGGCGAGACAGGGCGTGATCTCCATAGCAGAGATCTTCAGGGCAAAGATCGTGGATGTGACTCCCGATTCCCTGATCGCGGAGCTTACGGGAGATCAATCCAAGCTGGAGGCTTTTCTCAAACTTTTATCCGATTATAAAATACTGGAAATTGCAAGAACGGGGATCACGGGGCTCAGCAGAGGAGTTTGAACAATAACGACGAACTGTAACCTTTGAAACAAAAGTTCTGTTTTGTATTGTTTTTTTGTGACCAAAAGATTATAATTTTTTATATAATTGCTGTTATAGCGTCAAATCAGAGAATACGCGTTGGAGGGCAAAAATGAGTATACTGTCACAATGCTGTGGACTTACACTGCTGGCGACAATAGTATATTTTTATTCATTCAGAAGGAAGATTTTGATCAAAACGGGTCAGAATTATCTGGAACTTGTTTTTGCAACCATTATCTGTACTTTGTTCGATATGCTGTCCATCTTTTGTATCGACCATGAGGCCAATTTACCGGCTCTTTTTGTTGAGATCATATGTAAGGCATATGTCGCTTCATTGGTAAGTGTAACCATCTTCGGGTTAAGATACCTTTGCGCGGATGTTTACAAATCCAATAAAGAATATAAAACATCGATGATCAGAGTTTACTCCATATGGGTTGCCATGATCGCCGTGATCTTTGCACTGCCGATCCGCATTGCCTATCGGGACGGTGTGGCAAAGTATACCGAAGGTCCGTCGACAACGGCGACATACATATGTGTGGCTTTGGTGATCGTTATGATCGTTGTCACCATGGAAAAGAACAGAAAAACAGTAAACCTCAATCGGCGTAAGGTGGTTTATATTTGGATCATGACGTGGATCGTGGCGGCACTTATACAGTTCTTCCGCAGTGACTTGCTGATAGTCAGCTTCGGAGCCTCCCTGGGAGTTGCGATCATTTATTTTGCTCTTGAGAATCCCGAATCGAATCTTGACAGGAATACGGGATTTTTCAACGAGAATGCTCTGGGACTCTATGCCAACCAGCATTTTAACGTCGGAAAGAGGTTCTCGCTGGTCTATCTTGAGATCTCGCCCTACAGGAATGTGGGAAAGAAGCTGAGTCTTGAGGCAGACATACAGGAAGAGATCAACAGATACGTTGTGAGCTTTGAAAAGGGAGACATATTCATCGTCAACGACAGTGAATATTGTCTGGCTTTTGAAGTCAAGGAAAACGCCAATGATGCTCTCGAACTGATAAGAGAGAGATTCAATTACGGTTGGGGGGCCAAAAAGAATGTCATACTCCCCACCAGATATATGTATGTTCCCAATGCAACGGATTTTGAAGGATGGGAATCTCTTTCCCAGGCCATCAGGTTCATAGGCTATTCGGGAACAAACGTTAATGAGGTCAATGTGGTAACGCCTTCTTCGCTTACGGATCTTGTGAAGGAAAGAGAAGTTGAGGAGATCATCAGAGACGCCATTGACAATGACAGGATAGAGGCTTTCTATCAGCCGATCTATTCGATAAAGGAGAAACGGTTTGTTTCTGCGGAAGCTCTTGCAAGGATCAGGCGCGAGGATGGCTCTCTTGTACCGCCCGGACTTTTCATTCCCATTGCCGAAAAGAACGGTACGATCATAAAGATCGGAGAGATAGTCTTTGAAAAAACATGTCAGCTGCTTTCGAGAGAAATGCTCAATGAAAGATTTGATGTGGATTATATCGAAGTTAACCTTTCAACGGTACAGTGTTCCTATGAATGCCTTGCGGATTCCTTTGTTTCGATCATGAACAAGAACCATGTGGATCCCGCATGGATCAATCTTGAGATCACCGAAACAGGCTCCCTTGCGGAGAAAAATATTTTGCTTAAAAACATGAATGAACTCATGGTTTACGGCGTAACCTTCTCGCTCGATGATTTCGGAACGGGAAATTCCAATCTGAACTACATTATGGATATGCCCGTAAAGATCGTCAAGTTCGACCGTGAGTTGATCAATGCTTATTTCGTAAATGACAAGGCACGGCACATTATGGTGTCTACCATTGAGATGCTTAAAGACATGGGCTTTGAGATCGTTGCAGAAGGCATCGAGACCAAGGAACAGGCGGAAGAAATGTGCAAGCTCGGAGTTTCGTTCATCCAGGGCTATTATTACTCTAAGCCTTTGACAAGAGGGGATTATATCAATTTCCTTGAAATGGAGACAAATAAGGCGGATTAGATATCCGCTTTATCAAGCGGATATGGTGGAATTGGCAGACACGCCAGATTTAGGTTCTGGTGCGCAAGCGTGCAGGTTCAAGTCCTGTTATCCGCATTTCCATCCCTTTTGGCTTTTTTCTTTTCACTTCACTGTTTTCTCTGTCAACACTTGGAGGCCTGCTTCATGAAAAAAAAGGAAAACAAGAACAAGAAATCCATATATGCGCAAACAGCCGGCTCGATGGTCGCTATTGTCATCCTGCTTATTTTTGTGTTTGTATTTTTTAAACTTGCTATCAAAGTAAATGAGACCTACCCTGATGCTGACATTACAAGTAACAGCTGGTTTCATGTCATTGCTTCGGTAGCTTTTTTATGCTCCATAGCCATCGGAGGAACTGTTTATTGCATCATCACCTACAATAGTAACAAAGAACTGTCCGCAAGCATGATGAAGCTTTCTACCGGAGCAAGGTCCATTGAGAATCAAAGCCTTGTTATCAGTTCCTTCAGCACGATCTTTTACTATGTATGTTTTATCGATGTAAAAGAGGATTCTTTCTATGAGATACTTCCCCAGGATTTCATTTCCTTCATAATGGGAGAAAAGGGAAGGTTTTCATCAGCCTACAAGAGATTTGTTTCCGAAACAGTCTCTTACGAATATCAGGATGATCTGTATGAATTCTGCGACATCTATACAATCGACAGAAGACTGGGTGAGCAAAAAAGCTCGATAATCGAGTTTGTCAGCAACTATGTGGGCTGGACAAGAACCTATCTCATCGCCTTGGAAAGAGATTCAAGGAAGAAGATCACAAAAGTTCTCCTGGGCTTCCAGAAGATCGATGCGCAGAAGAGACGCGAACTGCAGATGAGCGAAGCACTTAAGAGTGCTCTTGAAGCTGCCAACAGTGCAAATAACGCAAAGTCTGAGTTCCTTTCCAGAATGAGTCATGATATCAGAACACCCATGAACGGAATAGTGGGAATGACCGCCCTTGCCCTGACTAAGCTTGATGATAAAGAGAGAGTGGCTTATTGCCTTGAGAAGATATCCTCTTCGAGTAAGCACCTGCTCATGTTGATAAACGACGTTCTGGATATGTCCAGAATAGATACCGGAAGACTGGAACTTTCCGAGGAGAATTTTTCACTTTCCGACCTTATGGATAACCTGGTGACCATGATCCACCCTCAGACGGATGCAAAGCATCAGGACTTCATATGCAATGTAATGAATGTTGAGCATGAAAAGGTTATAGGCGATCCGACCAGACTTGAGGAAGTGTTCCTGAATCTTACGGGTAATGCTGTAAAGTATACAGGAGAAAACGGCAGGATAAAGATCTCAATATTCGAAAAGTTCATCAAAAACGGTATGGGCTGCTATGAATTTGTCATTGAAGACAATGGTATAGGAATGTCGGAAGAGTTCCTCAGCCATTTGTTTGAACCCTTTTCAAGGGAATACAACGAAAAGACCAAGAACGTACAGGGAACCGGATTGGGGCTTGCCATCGCTAAGAATATCATTAACATGATGAACGGTGAAATGAAGGTGGAAAGTGCCCTCGGAAAAGGAACCAAGTTCTCGGCCAGCTTCTGGCTTAAGATACAGGAGAGTTCGGAAGAGAGAAACAATTGCTTTAACGGTATTCACATTCTGGTGGTGGATGACAACAGGATTTCCTGTGAAACCAACTGTTCAATGCTCCAGAGCCTCGGCATGAGGGCACAGAGCGCATACGGAGGACAGGAAGCCATAGATATGTCCATTGCCGAAGCGGAAAAGGGCGATCCCTTCAAGCTTGCGCTTGTAGATTGGAAAATGCCTGTAGTTGACGGCTTAAAAGCCGTGCGTGCCATTAACGAGAAACTTGGCACGGAAGCTCCGGTATTTGCAATTTTCGCCTATGATTGGACAGACATAGAGATAGAAGCGAGACGTCTCGGAGTCAAGGCCTTCATTTCAAAACCGCTGTTTAAATCGAGAGTTATCGGAGCCCTTCATCTCATGCTGGGCGATGAGAAGCCACAGGAAAAGGTTGAGGAGATCAGGCAGTTTACCGAAAATGACTTCACCGGCAGGAGAGCACTTTTGGTCGAGGATAATGAACTCAATACCGAGATTGCAAAGGAACTTCTGGAAATGACCGGAATACAGGTGGAATGTGCGGTCAACGGAGCGGAGGCTGTCGAGATGGTTTCCGACAGAGGCTCGGATTATTACGATATCATCTTTATGGATATTCAAATGCCGATCATGAACGGCTATGATGCAACGAAGGCCATCCGTTCGCTTCCGATAACGGACGCCAAGACGATACCCATTATTGCAATGACCGCCAATGCATTCATGGCAGATGTTCAGGAAGCCAAAAACTCCGGCATGAACGAACATGTGGCCAAGCCCGTGGAGCTGAACAGGTTGCGGGATGTGATGACTAAATGGCTCGGATAAGATTCAAGCGGCAGCTAAGAGTGAGTTTGCAACACAAAATAGCGTTTAGGGTCAAAAACATAGCAATTGTCTTATAGGGAGGGTTAGATGAAAAAACGTGTTAAATTACTTGTTAGCGTACTTGTTAGTTTTTCAATTATTCTTTTATTGGCACTGTTTTGTTTTATTAATAATGGGTGCAATACACGGAAGGATCAAGTGATTTTTTGTCAGGATCTGTTGAGATTTAACGTTGTAGGTGATTATAAAACGATTCAATATCGAATTAATGTTCCGTTTTTATGTAAACACGCGGATCACTTAATTCAATACCAAGGCAGCGATAATGATGCATTTGACAAGATTATTACAGAAACACCTGTATGGTACGATTATGAGGATGAAAAAAAAGGACAAGTATATGGTGTGGCTGATGGGTACATCTTAGGATTTGCCGGGATTGTATTTAATATTTCGGATTTAGAAGACGGAGATTGTTTAAAGGTTAATAGTTTTGACTTTAAAGTCGATGATGAAATAGTAGAAGTTGAATTGGATGAAGATCTCATTTATACGCATTGGAAAGGAACGCAAGAGGAGCGGCCTTTTGTACCAATTAATAGCATCATAATGAATTATCATGGCTGCGGGCTGACGAGAAAGATGGGAATGCAATTTGAATATAAGGTAACTGAGGATAATGTACAGATTGAGGGATTTGAATTTAGTAAATACATATCTATAGAAAAAGCGACTGTTAAAATTAACGGAGGGAAAGCTATTAATTTTAGCAAAGCATTTCCGGTTAAGTTGAATAAAGACGATATATTGGCTGTTGTGATCGATAAGATCAGTTATGATGATAATGGCGGATATGCGGATTATAATACTAATTATATTTTGTATTGGCATAGGGACGGAGAAGAAGTAAAGGGGGATTCTAATTATATCGGGCTGCTCGGGATAGGTAGTCCGGCTGAATTTACCTTGTACTTGTATTCAAGGGGCATAGAATAATGAACCCCGGGGACGGGGTTATGGTGTCAAAAATAAGTACACATCTAAAAAAAACTGTTGCAATAATTCAAAAAATAGGCTAAAATATCGCAAGGTCTGCGGAAAAATAATTTCTTCCGTGGGAAGTTAAAAATTTAGATTTACAAATCATTAGGAGGATTTTATGATTTCAGCAGGAGATTTCAGAAACGGTATTACACTTGAGATCGAAGGACAGGTTGTTCAGGTTATTGAATTCCAGCACGTTAAGCCCGGTAAGGGAGCAGCGTTCGTTAGAACAAAGCTTAAGAATATTATTTCCGGAGGCGTTGTTGAAAAGACTTTCCGTCCTACCGAGAAATTCCCCGCTGCACGTATCGACAGACTCGACATGCAGTACCTTTACAAAGATGGTGATCTTTTCAACTACATGAACACAGAGACATATGATCAGATCTCTCTTACAGAGGATCAGGTTGGTGATTCCATGAAGTTCGTTAAAGAGAACGAAATGGTTAAGATGCTTTCCTACAATGGAATGATCTTCTCCGTTGAGCCCCCTCTTTTTGTAGAACTTGAGATCACAGAGACAGAGCCCGGTTTCAAGGGTGACACAGCAACAGGTGCTTCCAAGCCCGCTACAGTTGAGACAGGTGCTCTTGTATATGTTCCTCTCTTCGTAGAAAGAGGAGAGAAGATCCAGATCGATACCAGAACAGGTGAGTATCTGAAGAGAGTTTAATCTTATACAGAATATTCAGCCCACAGTGATGTGGGCTTTTTTTTGTTGCATATGAGGTGACAATCTATGAAAGATAAAATGTCTAAAGAGGAATGATATTATGCGTATTATGGGACTTATTTCACTAAATTGTTCTTTACATTAATACGTAAAATCATTAAAATAGTTTTGTATGCTTGTTTTATGAATTTGTTCCTAAAAACATGGGAAAATTAGGAGAAAAATCAACCAACAGGAGAAATGTTTACGAATACTATTTGACAGGAGAAGCAGAGCAGTTTTGATGGGACGGCCTTGGATTATTCCTAAGAATGCTTCTAAAAAGGGATGAGCAGAAACGTGGGCCTAAGCACATATAGGAGTACAGTAATGGACGAGATAACTAATTATGATGATGCAGTTAAAGTTATAAAGCTTGCCATACTGCAAAGCCAGTATGATGCGGCTAAAAGTGCTAACGAGAAACAATTGATGCTCTATTTTGCTATTGGAAAATACATTTCTCTAAATTCTCGCGGGGGATATTGGGGAAAGAGTGCAATTGATACCATTAGCGATAGGCTTGATAAGGAACTACCGGGGCTCAGGGGATTTTCTTCAAGAAACCTCAGAAATATGAGGTCTTTCTATGAGGAGTGGGCGAAGATTGATACGCTTGGAACAGCGAAAGAAAGGATAGTGGATTCAAGTTTGGCAGATACATCTGCCAAATTTGAAATTGAGGTTGATACGGAGATTTGGCAGACGTATCTGCCAAATTTAAAGGAATTTCCTATGGATGCATTCTTACATATAGGCTTCTCGCATCATACTCTCATATTATCCAAAATAAAGGATTTTGAAGAGCGATTGTTTTATATACGCCGTACATCTATAGAAAAGTTAAGTTACGAAGAATTGAAGACAAGTATCCGGCGGGATGATTATCACCATCAAGGTGCTCTGCCTAATAATTTTGTGAAAACTATAAATTCTGACCAACGGGCGATTAAGGCTATAAACGTCTTTAAAGATGAGTATCTTCTTGATTATATAAATGTTGAAGAGCTTTCTGCCAGGGATGAAGCGGATATTGATGAGAGAGTCGTGGAAAATGTCATAGTTCACAATATAAAGAACTTTATTCTTGCATTTGGTAAAGACTTTGCTTTTGTGAGAAATCAATATCATCTTGATGCGTTTGGGGAGGATCAGTATATAGATCTTTTGTTTTTCAATCGTGAGCTTAATTGTTTGGTTGCAGTAGAATTGAAAAAAGGTAAGTTTAAGCCGGCATATTTGGGACAACTCCAAGGATATCTCAGTGTACTTGATGGCTTTGAACGAAAACCCCACGAGAATCATTCTATTGGCCTTATCCTTTGCAAAGATATGAATAAATCATATGTTGATTATGTGATACAGGATTATACAAAACCCATGGGTGTTGCAACATATAAAACTGCAAAGGATATGTCAGAGGAACTTAGGAGAGCACTTCCGGATATCGAGGATCTTAGGAAACTTTTGGATACGGATAATGAAAACTGATTCACTTAAATACCCTGATTTTGGCGTGAAGAAATATCATATAGTATAATTATTATTAAAAAACTATTGCAATAATATATGTGTCCATTTTTATGGGCATGGGTTACAGTTTTATTTGACAGGAGAAACGGGATGATGGACAATTTGACAGACAGACAGACAGACAGACAGACAGACAGACAGACAGACAGACAGATAATTTAACGGGTTATCCGAGCATAGATAAGCCGTGGCTTAAGTATTATTCGGAAGAAGTTTGATTACCGAGCATTAGAAAATGCAAAATAATAATCGATAATAATGTATGTGTATTTATTGAAGTTACTTCTAAAAGTAACTAAATATTCTCCATCAGTGCCTCAGGGTGACAATTAAGCGCTCTCGCAAGAGTTAAAACTGTTTCGGCGCCTGCTTTATTGATCATCTTGCGGCGTTGTTCATATTGCTGTATTGTGCGAACCGGAATTCCGGTGACGGAAGCGAGCTCGCTTTGGCTGAAGTTTGCCCGCATGCGCAGTTGTTTAAGCTTTGTTTCGAATGAAGCTAAACGCATGAGCTCATTCATTTTATCAACAAATTGCAGAATATCCATTTCGTGGTAGGGGTTGTACAAAGACAGGACAGAGTCTATCGGAACGCACTTTGCAATGTCTGAAAAAGACAGACCGCTTTTCCACTGATAGTAAGCAAGTGCCCAACCGGTCCAGTATTCTTCACTCCGCGTAAAACGGGGAGTGGGCTTGCGGTAATCGGATAGAAGACCGCAACGGTCGAGGGCTTCGTAAACAAGCTCAGCACCGGATCTGCCGACTAAGAAAGCGGGGTTTCCCGAACCAAACTGTGCTGCAATACCTGAGACCAGGAAAAGATCATAAAAAGCAGACAACTCAAAGTTGTAGTCGTATACAGCAAAATCGAACATTGCGGCCAGATTCTTTCTGGCATGTTCAAGAAACACTTTATCGTAGGCGTGGGTCATCCGGTTTCATCTCCTCTCTTAAGATTTGTGTGATATAAAGACCATTTTTGTCAAAATGGTCTTTATTATTTGCAAAATAATCGTCTCGGGCTTTTTGACTGCGAGCTATTTTTTTAGGATACCATATGTCTGCCTCAGCAACTTCATATCCAATGAATTTGAGCCTTCTGAACGCATTTTTGCTTTTAATTACGAATTGTTGTCCCAGTTTGCCTAAATGCATAGCTTGATTTAGTTGACTATAAGAAAGAGCACCTGAAATAAAATCCGCTGCAAATGAGAAATAGCTGTCGTCTGCACGATATCCAATGACACAGTCAGCATTTTTGTAATCTGTGCCGAAGTGATCTGTTAAATATTCTTTAGCTTGATAAGCCAATGAAGATGAAACGTCAAATGTCCGGTTTTCCAAAAGAATGGTCAACCAATGCAGGATGCAATATTTTGAGTCATTCAGATTGAGGATATAAAGTTCGGAGCAATCAATAGTATAGCAATTGGCAAATCCATCATTTGTGTCAGATACACCCCATTCTTTGGCAAGATCAGGTATTTCTGTACAATAAAAGCCTAAGCCATAGTCATTATATGGCTTTCCGGCCCCAAATTGCGGAGACTTTATAATGTGATTTGAACCATGGTAGATTTTTCTTAACATAGCAAGTACCTCTTATCACACTATACTCCTCTGGGAGTATAAAAGTCAAGTCCCTACCCCTCATTCAAACTCTTATTTATTTCATCGACATCGTTTCTCAGCCGGCGGTATTGCACGATCGCCATGATGATGTAGGTGATGGCATAGCCCGAAAGGGTGCTGACCATTGCCTGAGGGATCTTGTGCAGCTCCCAAAGGAAGATCGTGATAAAAAGGCAAAGGGCGAAGGTGATGAGGAAATATATGCACCACTGAACAATGAACCCTAAGCGGCGGATTTCAAAAACAAAGGTCATGCCCGAAAAGGTTGCTCCGATCACACCGTAAAGCAGGATGTTCAGGTAAGCCGCGAGAACAGGAGTGGGAAACAGATCCTTGAAGGCGGGTGAGATCGAGATGAATCCGGGATTGCCGGCGAGATTTGCTGTTAGGTCTATAACCAGATTTACGATCAGTCCGGCAAAAGAAGATATGGCAAAGCTGATCGATATACGTTTTAAGATTTCTTTCATTTTGCAAGCATCTCCTTTATCTTTGCTACATTTCTGCGGGAAGTGTAGGTTTCGTAACCGTTGGTCATTGTGAGCTTTATGGTCCCTGTGAAGCTGAGATCCAGGCATTTCAGGTGTTTCATATTAATGATCTCGGATCTTGAGATCCTGATAAACCCCGCACTTTCAAGTTTTTTTTCCAGCTCGTAGAGCTTTGAGGTCAGTGCATATTTTTCCTTTTGACCGAGACAGTAGACCTTTTGCCCTTCGGCGTAGATCGCAAAAAGCTCACGTGGAGCCAGCTTCACCTTGTTGCCACGCTCGTCTGTTCCGGTCAGCGCAGTGTCAAACAGAGCGTGCAGCTCGGTAATGATCTGCCTGACCTCCTCATCCTTCCTGTCTTTGCAGACATGCAGCTCTGTTTGGGTGTATTTTTCGTCCGTTATCGCTTTTATGAGCATTCCGCCTCCGATCATGACCGTCTGCCGGGCATATCATTGCCGGACAGCGTCATTTTGCATTTATCGATAAAACTATCATATTACATTTTCCTTGAAAATGCAAAAGCTCTGAAAATCTACTGCAGATCGGCTTTCATCTTTGTTTTGAAGAGGAGCGAAGAGAGTGCGGTGAAAAAAACAGCACACAAAAGCACAACAGTACCCGAAAGGAAGAAGTCTTTTCCGAAATCCAGCTTGACAGCGCATCTTACAAGCTTTGTACAATAAATGAAGGGAAGGCATTCAGCTATCTTAAGTAAGATCCCGCCTGTGCTTTCCGCATCAAACCATATGCCTCCGATAAATGAGCCCAAAGAGATGATTATGGAGCAAAGGCCGGGAGCTGCGTTTTGATTGAACAGGGTTCCGAAGATAAGACCGATGGAGATGAAAAAGACCGCGGTGGGGATCAGAACGCATATACTCACGAGAAGGCCGAGCACATTCAGGTCGAAGCCTACGATCAGGGAGATGATGAAGGATACGGCCATGGTAAGGCAGGACTGGATCACGGATATCAAAAGCATAGGGAAGATGTAGCCGTTGGTGAAATCCGAACTTTTCATGGGTGAAGCAAAAAGACGGATGAGAAACGAGCCCGAACGATCCTTTGAGACCGTGAGAGCGGTAAAGAGCATTACAAAGGTCTGACCGAATACGGCAACACCGCCCGAGAGATTGTCGATCCTGAAAATCGTCATTCCGGCATCTTTCGGAATGCTCTCGTTTACAAGCGTCATTATTACAAGCATTGCGAGAGGGAAAGCCACGCAAAAAATGTAGCTCAACAGATCCCTTGACATTTCCGTAAAATTTCTTTTGGCAAAGCATATGCTTCTTTTCATCTTAAACCTCCGTTTTCCGCAACATAGACAAAAACATTTTCAAGACCCGTTTGACCTGTCAGGCTTTCAAGCTCCGAAAGAGTGCCGGTGCATACAATAGAGCCGTCTATCATCAGGGCGATCCGATCTGCCAGCATTTCCGCTTCTTCCATATAATGGGTGGTGAGTATGACGGTCATATGTTTCTTGAGCTCTTTTATGATCTTCCAAAGCTCTCTTCTTGCAAGCACATCCAGGCCCAGGGTGGGTTCATCCAGATAAAGGATCTTGGGCTCGCTGATGATTGCCATTGCGATCGACAGCTTTCTTTTCCAGCCGCCGGACAAAGTTTTTGCACGTTTCTTCCTTACTTCCTCCAGATGAAAGGCATTAACGGCTTTTTCCGTTGCTTCATCCTCGTCTTTCCCGAAGATCCCGGCCATAAATCTCAGATTTTCTTCCACGGTAAGGTTTTCAGCCACTGCTGTGTCTTGGGTGGATATACCTATCAAGGCTTTGACTGCTTCAGGATCCTTTTGTACGTCATGTCCCAGGATCTCGGCTGTTCCGGATGTGGGAGAGGACAGGCAGGAAAGCATACGTATAGTGGTGGTCTTTCCGGCGCCGTTAACACCGAGAAGAGCAAAGAGCTCGTTTTCATGTATCGCAAGGTTGATCTTGTCGACGGCAGTTTTGGCACCGTAGGTTTTTGTCAGGTTTTCAACTGTTATCGCGTTATTTGGAATCATTTTTTCCTCCTTTGTACGGGTTAGAGCACTTTTGTTTACACGCACTATAAACGGGAATAGGGTTTCGCAAAAGTTTTTTTACATGAACGGTCGTTTAGGGAAAGTGAACGGTAAGATAAGGAAAATTAATTTACCGTAAGTGTTGACTTTATTTTTTTTAGTGCTACAATGCACTTATCGCTATTTTGACTTGGTAAAGTGATAAATTCCAAATCTTGTTTTATGCCGGTCGATCTAAGGCGAAATATTATTAAAAGTAGCAGTTTTGGTGACCTAGGACTGCGGTAAAGGAGGATATTATGGGTCGAGTTTATAATTTTTCGGCAGGACCGGCTGTATTGCCTGAGGAAGTCCTGAAAGAAGCAGCAGAGGAAATGTTGGATTACAAGGGAACCGGTATGTCGGTTATGGAGATGAGTCATCGTTCAAAAGCGTATGAGGAGATCATCCAGACAGCAGAGCAGGATATCCGCGATCTCATGAATATCCCCGACAACTATAAGGTTCTTTTCCTTCAGGGCGGTGCAAGCCAGCAGTTTGCAATGATCCCCATGAACCTTATGAAGAACAGGAAAGCCGATTACATCATTACCGGTCAGTGGGCAAAGAAGGCTTGGCAGGAGGCTCAGATCTACGGTGAAGCAAAGGCTGTTGCTTCTTCCGCAGACAAGACTTTCTCTTACATTCCCGATTGCTCGGATCTTCCCATCGATGATGATGCTGACTATGTATATATCTGCGAAAACAACACCATCTACGGAACCAAGTTCAAGACACTTCCCAACACAAAGGGCAAGACACTTGTTGCAGACGTTTCTTCATGCTTCCTCTCCGAGCCTGTTGACGTTACAAAGTATGGCGTTATCTATGGCGGCGTTCAGAAGAATGTAGGACCTGCGGGCGTTGTTATCGTTATCATCCGCGAAGACCTCATTACAGAGGATACACTTCCCGGAACACCTACCATGCTCAAGTACAAGATCCATGCTGACAACAATTCACTTTACAACACACCTCCGGCATATGGCATATACATCTGCGGCAAGGTATTCAAGTGGCTGAAGAAGCAGGGCGGACTTGAGGCTATTCAGAAGAGAAACATTGAAAAGGCACAGATCCTTTATGATTTCCTTGATCAGTCCAAGATGTTCAAGGGTACGGTAAGAAAGGAAGATCGTTCCCTTATGAACGTTCCTTTCGTTACAGGAAACGAAGAGCTTGATGCCAAGTTCGTCAAGGAAGCAAAAGCAGCAGGCTTCGAGAACCTTAAGGGTCACAGAACAGTCGGTGGTATGAGAGCATCCATCTACAACGCTATGCCCATCGAAGGCGTTAAGAAACTCGTTGAATTCATGAAGAAGTTTGAGGAGGAAAATGCCTGATGTTTAAGTATAATTGCCTTAATAAGATCTCTAAGATCGGAACACAGAACTTCGGTGAGAATTACACCGCTACGGACGACATCAACGATGCTGACGCTATCCTTGTAAGAAGCGCCACAATGCATGATATGACTTTCGGAAAGAACGTTAAGGCTATTGCGAGAGCAGGCGCCGGCGTAAACAACATTCCTCTCGATCGTTGCGCAGAGGAAGGCATAGTCGTATTCAACACACCCGGAGCAAATGCCAACGGTGTTAAGGAACTTGTTATTGCAGGCATGCTTCTTGCAGCCCGTGACATTACAGGCGGTATCAATTGGGTTCAGACCATTAAGGGTGAAGCTGAGATTGCCAAGATGGTAGAGAAGGGCAAGTCAAACTATGCAGGAACCGAGATCCAGGGCAAAAAGCTCGGTGTTATCGGACTCGGCGCGATCGGCGTACTTGTTGCAAATGCTGCGGTAGGCCTCGGCATGGAAGTTTACGGATGCGATCCTTACATCTCCGTTGAGAATGCATGGAAGCTTTCCCGTTCCGTAAAGGCTGTAAAGACCCGCGAAGAGATCTTCAAGAAGTGCGATTACATCACAGTTCATGTTCCGCTTCTCGATGATACAAAGAATATGATCAATGCAGAAACCATCAAGACCATGAAGAACGGCGTTATCATCCTGAACTTTGCAAGAGACCTTCTTGTAAACGATGATGATATGGCAGCTGCACTTGCATCCGGAAAGGTAAAGAAATACGTTACAGATTTCCCGAACGCAAAGAGCGCTAATATGGCAGGAACCATCGCTATCCCTCATCTCGGAGCTTCCACTCAGGAATCTGAGGACAATTGCGCTATCATGGCTGTTAAGGAACTTGTTGAGTACCTTGAGAACGGTAACATCATCAATTCCGTAAACTATCCTTCGGTTGATGCCGGTGTTTGCAGAACAGCTGCAAGAATCTGCATTCTCCACAAGAACATCCCCAATATGCTTACTCAGTTCACCGGTGCTTTCTCCGCTGAAGGCATCAACATCGAGAACATGGTAAACAAGAGCAAGGGAGATTCAGCATATTCGGTTCTTGACGTTGCAAGCGTTAACGATGCGATCGTTGCTAAGGTTGAGGCTATTGAAGGCGTCAGAACAGTTCGCGTGATCAAAGCAGAGTGATCTGCGAAGAAAATGCAAGAATAGGGCAATATCTGACAAGAAAGAATTTGCTTTTGAAAAAGAAATAATGTAAAATCAGAGTGTTCGTTTATTCTACGGACACTCTTTTTTTAGGGTCAGCTATTTGATTATGAAACGCGCATTTAAGTATTTATTTGAAAATAAAACAGCTATCATCATCGGCTACATCATCAAGATATCAGGCACTGTAGTCGGTCTTTTTGTGCCCAGGATCATGGCGGTTTTGGTCGATGACATCGTCCCACGCATACGTGTGTCGGGTGATTGGACCGAGTTCATCAAAGGCGGTCTTTTCATGGTGTTTTGTGCGGTTTTTGACAGGATCTTCAACGTGATCGCAAACCGAAGGGCGGCAAAATATTCCATGCTCGCCATCAGGCATCTGCGCTACGATCTGTACAGAAAGATACTCACCCTTTCGGGGCGTAAAACCGATGAATTCGGCATTCCTTCACTTGTTTCAAGACTCACTTCCGATTCCTATAACATCCATACATTTTTTAATATCATGCAGCGCATGGGCGTGAGGGCGACACTTATATGCATAGGGGGACTGATCATGTCCGCGACTCTTGACCCCGTCCTTACGCTGACACTGGTTGCTGCACTTCCTTTTGTTTTCCTGATCGTATTTTTTATCTCCCGAAGAGGCATACCTCTCTATGCAAAGGTGCAGACTGCAGTTGATAAGATGGTCAGGATAATGAGAGAGGACGTATCGGGAATCCGTGTCATCAAGGCTCTTTCCAAGGAGGATTTTGAAAGAGAAAGGTTTGAGGAAGCCAACTCACAAACGGTCTCGGATGAATTGAAAGCTTCCGGGGTTATGGCGATCTCGGGACCTGTTATCAGCCTTTGCCTGAACATGGGGCTTGTTCTTGTCATCATCATGGGAGCCTACCGTGTAAACGACGGAGCGGTAAAAGCCGGTACGATCATGGCATTTCTCACCTATTTCACAATGATCCTGAGCTCATTGATCGCCGTAAACCGTATCTTCATTAACTATTCAAAGGCTTCCGCTTCTGCCAAGAGAATATTCTCGGTAATGGATGCGGAGAATGATCTTAAGGTGCGGGAATTTACGGGAGGGGTGAAGAGGAATTCACCCAAGATAGAGTTCAGGCATGTATGTTTCAGTTACGGTGAAAACGAGGACAACGAAGAGGAAAAATATGTCCTGAACGATATCAATTTCACGCTTGAGCAGGGAGAATCTCTCGGGATCATAGGCGCTACGGGTTCCGGTAAAACCACGATCATAAATCTCCTTATGAGGTTCTACGATCCCACAAAGGGCGAGATCCTGATCGACGGCCGCGACATTAAAACCTATCCCTTGCAGGAACTGAGACGGATGTTTGGCGTGGCGTTCCAGAATGATATTGTTTTTGCGGAAGCATTGGATGAAAACATCCGTTTCGGCAGAGAACTATCCGATGAAGATGTTGAAAGCGCGGCAAAAGCTGCCTGTGCCTTTGAGTTTATCACGGAAAAGAAGGACGGTTTCAAACACGAGGCTGCGATCAAGGGCGGCGACATGTCAGGCGGTCAGAAGCAGAGGATCTTTGTTTCGAGAGCGCTTGCAGGACATCCGGGCATATTGATACTTGACGATTCCTCATCTGCTTTGGATTATAAAACAGATGCGATCCTCAGGGAAAACATAAACAAAAACTACAGCGATTGTACGCTGATATCCGTGGCACAACGTATCAGCTCGGTGATGAAGATGACCAAGATACTTGTGATAGAAGACGGAAGGATCATAGGTTTTGGAAGTCACGAGGAACTCATGGCAGGAAATAAAGTATATGAGGAGATAGCTGCAACACAGCTTGGAAGCTTACTTTAATGGCAAAGGAAAAACAGCCCGGAGCGGGAAAGACAGTAGAACATGCGAGAGATCCGCGAGCGGCGGCAGGTTTTCTCTGGCGTTATCTGAAGGAATTTAAAGTCCTTCTTGTTTTTGCACTTTTCCTTACATTGATCGCCAATTCACTTGCACTTGTGGGCCCCAGGCTTTCGGGTGAAGCCATAGATGCCATGAAGGAGAAGGGGGCGGTGGACTTTGACACAGTCTTTGGATATGCGGGCCTCATGGCTGTATGCTATCTTGCGTCGGCAATCCTTTCCTATGCACTTGCACTTTTGATGAGAAACATATCTCAGCGGATAGTGAAACGCATGAGAAAAGATGTTTTCGACAAACTCATGAAACTTCCCGTGTCGTATTTTGACAAGCATATGGCGGGAGACATAATCAGCAGGGTGTCCTACGACATCGATGTAATAAACACATCGCTTTCTACAGACGTAGTGCAGATCCTTGCGAGCATTGTTACCGTTGTAGGCTCCTTTGTCATGATGGTAAGGATTTCGCCGATCCTTGTTTTGGCAATGTGCGTTACGATACCCATATCCTTCATGTATACAAAGCATATGACCAAACTCACGCGTCCGAGATTTTCCGCAAGATCTGCAAAACTGGGCAGGATGAACGGCTATGTGGAGGAGACCGTCGGTGCTCAAAAGGTCATTCAGGGATATGCCTGCGAGGAGGTTTACACGGATCGGTTTTCAAAGGTTAACATAGAAGCGACGGAAGCATATTACAATGCGGACTATCTGAACGCAGCCATAGGACCCACGGTAAACTTCATCAATAATATGTCCATGACGCTGGTTACCGTATTCGGCGCGGTTTTGTATTTTCTTGAATTGTTGACTGTAGGTAATGTTTCTTCCTTTGTTGTGTATTCCAGGAAGTTTTCGGGGCCCATAAACGAGGCGGCAAACATATTCGGTGAACTTCAATCGGCGCTTGCGGCCGCAGAGAGAGTAAACAGGATATTGTCCGAGGACAATGAAACGATGGATGTGCCCAATGCCATAGTTCCTGAGAACATAGAAGGAAACGTGAGCATACAAAACGTTAATTTCGGCTACGACCCGGAGAGGCTGATCCTCAAGGATTTCTCGCTCGAAGCGGAGCGGGGAAAACTGATCGCGGTAGTGGGACCCACGGGTGCGGGAAAGACCACTGTCATAAACCTCCTTATGAGATTTTACGATCCCACGAGCGGCAAGATCCTTATAGACGGTACGGAAAACAACCTTTTTGCAAGAAAAGCACTGAGGAACGGATTTGCCATGGTGCTTCAGGATACGTGGGTTTTTGGCGGCACAATATATGAAAATATTGCATATGGCAAAAAAAATGCTACAATGGAAGAAGTTGTTAATGCCGCCAAGACGGCTCGCATACATTCGTTTATCATGAAACAGCCCAAAGGATATGATACGGTCCTGACGGAGGACGGAGTTAACATCTCCAAGGGGCAGAAGCAGCTTTTGACTATTGCAAGAGCCATGCTTACGGATGCCGCGATGCTCATTCTCGATGAAGCGACTTCTAACGTTGACACAAGGACGGAGAAGCTGATCCAGGCTGCTATGGAAAAGCTGATGGAGAACAAGACCTGTTTCATCATTGCTCACAGGCTGTCAACGATACGTCATGCTGACGAGATCATTGTGGTAAATGACGGACGGATAGTCGAATCGGGACGGCATGAAGAACTGATGGATAAAAAAGGAGCCTATTACGAATTGTATGCGGCTCAGATAAAATAATAAAATGAGGTGCTATTAATGGAAAAATTTTCAGAGATCAAATATGTAAGACCGGATCTGAAGAAATTTGAGGCATTTGAAAACGAGTGTCTGGACAGAGCGGAAAAAGCTGCAAGCTATGAGGAATTCAAAAAGGCTCTTATGGACGGTGAAGAGGTTGAAAAAGACCTGGAAGACATGATCCAGGTTTGCTACATCAGATCCACAATGAACAAGGCCGATGAGTTCTATTCAAAGGAACAGGAGTATCTGGACGAGGAGCTTCCCAAGCTCATGAATCTCAATAAGCGTCACAGTGAAGTGCTCCTGAATTCTCCCTTCAGAAAGGACTTTGACAAGGAGTTCGGAAAGCTCATCAATGAAACGGAGGAAAAGAAGCTCATCCTTAAGGATGAAAGACTGGTTCCTTTGATGATCGAAGAGAACAAGCTTTCTGAAGAGTATTCACAGATCGCGGCCAAGTGCAAATGCAATTTCAGAGGCGAAGAGTGCAATTTCTACGGCCTCCTTCGTCATATGCAGTCCACAGACAGAGCTGAGAGAAAAGAAGCCTTTGAGGCCTGGGCCGGACTCTATGAGAGCGTTTCCGAAAAGCTTGACGGGGTATATGACAAGCTGGTGGCTCTCAGAGTTAAGAAAGCCGAGATCGTAGGCTTTAAGAACTACAGAGAATTTGAGCTCATCAACAGTGAGCATTTCGATTATACAAAGGAAGATCTGGCAAACTTCAAAAAGCAGGTTGTTGAGATCATAGTTCCCGAGGTTTCCAAGCTCTACGAGGAGCAGAGAAAGAGACTCGGCCTTGACGAGCTTGAGTATTATGACGAGCAGCTTATCTTCCCGGAGGGTAATGCAAAGCCCATAGGAAATAAGGATCAGATGGTTAAATGGGCACAGGAGATGTACGGCGAGCTTTCACCCGAGACCAAGGAATTCTTTGATTTCATGGTGGAGCATGAACTGTTCGATCTTGAGACCAAGCCCAACAAGCATCTTGGCGGATATATGACACTCCTTCCCAAGAGACAGGCTCCCTTCATCTTCTCCAACTTTAACGGAACCTCCGCTGATGTAGAGGTGCTCACCCATGAAGCGGGTCATGCTTTTGAAGGCTTTGTTTCATCGAGGATACAGCCCCTTTCGGCTATGGTAATGTCCACCAGCGACATTGACGAGATCCACTCCATGAGCATGGAGCATCTTACCTATCCATGGATGGATAAATTCTTCGGTGACAAGGTGCACAAGTTCAGATATGCCCATCTCACCGAGGCTCTTAAGGTTATCCCTTATCTTTGCGCGGTTGACGAATTCCAGTGCAGAGTTTTTGACAATCCCACGATGTCTGCCGAAGAGAGATACGGTGTATGGCACGATATTGAAAAGATCTTCCTCCCCTGGAGAAAATATGACGGAAACAAGTTCCTTGAAAAGGGCGGTTTTTGGATGCAGAAGCAGCATATTTTCCTCTATCCCTTCTACTATATCGATTATGCTCTCGCACAGATGGGCGCATTTGAGATATACAGCAAGAGTCTTGAAAACAGGGAAGATGGCTGGAATTCTTACCTCACCCTTTGCAAAATGGGCGGAAGCAGAGGCTACCTTGACCTCCTTAAAGGTGCGGGTCTTCACAGCCCCTTGGCTGATGGCAGCGTAAAAAATGCTGTTCAGGGTGCATTGAAACAGATCAAGGTTTTTGAAAGGAGCATATAATGATTAAGATCGCTGTTTTTGCAGCTGAAGGCTGCGAGGAAATCGAAGCACTTACGGTTGTTGACATCTTAAGAAGAGCAGGCATGGAAACGGACATCATTTCCCTTACGGAGAATAAAGCCGTTACGGGATCCCACAATATCGTGTTCGGCGCCGAGAAGCGTTTTGACGACATTGATATGAACGATTACGATGCTGCGATCCTCCCCGGAGGAATGCCCGGAACAAAAAATCTTGCCACACATACGGGAGTTTGCTCCACAGTAAAGAGCTTTGCGGCAAACGGAAAGCTTCTTGCGGCCATATGCGCTGCACCCAGTGTTTTGGGCGAACTCGGAGTGCTCGAAGGCAAAAAGGCTGTTTGCTATCCCGGCTTTGAAAACCACCTGGTAGGCGCGGAAGTTTTGCTTAACGGCGTATTCACGGACGGTAACATCATCACCTCAAGAGGAATGGGAACAGCGATAGATTTTGCTCTTGCGATCGTTGAATATTTTTCGGACAAGACCATTGCGGATGAACTTTCCAAGGCAATAATTTACAAATAGGCAGAAAGGTACTTGATATGACGGACTTATTATTTATCTCCCCTGTGTTCAAGCGGATGATCTGGGGCGGAAACAGGATGAGAGACATTTACGGCTATGATATTCCGGGAGAGGATACGGGTGAATGCTGGGCCATATCCGCACATGAAAACGGAGATGACACGATCGTGGGCGGTGAATTTGACGGTTGGAAGCTGAGCGAGCTCTATGCAAAGCATCAGGAACTCTTCGGCGATGGAAAGAAGAAATTCCCGTTACTGGTTAAGATCATCGATGCCAAGACGGATCTTTCCGTACAGGTTCATCCCGACGATGCATATGCCGCGGTGAATGAGAACGGCAGCTTCGGAAAGACCGAATGCTGGTATATTCTTGATTGCGACAAGGACGCAACCATTATCATCGGACACAATGCCAAGAGCAAGGAAGAACTGGCGGACATGATCAAAAACAATCGCTGGGACGATCTGATCACTCCCAGACCCATCAAGAAGGGTGATTTCTTCCAGATCGAGCCGGGTACGGTCCATGCGATCAAGGGTGGAACGCTGATCCTCGAAACACAGCAGTCCAGTGACATCACCTACAGACTCTACGATTACGGAAGACTTCAGAACGGAAAGCCCCGTCAGCTGCATATCGAAAAAAGCATAGATGTCATCAACTGCCCGCACAAGGATGTTCTGAGCGCCTGCAAGAAGTCACGCAAGGAGGATGCGGAAATAGAAGAGCTGGTTGACTGCAAGTTCTATAAGGTCTGGAAGACGGATGTGAACGGAAAAGTTTCTTTCGAAGCTCCTTCAACCTACAGACTGTTTTCCGTTCTTGAGGGCAAAGGAAAGATCAACGGACTGGAGATCAAAAAGGGACAGCATTTCATAATGCCACTCGGTTACGGAGCATACACTCTTGAAGGAGATTTAAGCATTATTAATTCCGAAGCAAAATGATCGATAAGGATCAATAAATATGTTAGCACTCATTTTGAATGAGTGCTAATTTTTTCTTGACTTTTGAAAAGTTCGAGATATAATACTTGTCAGGATATGATTTTAGGAGGCTTTAAATATGGACAAAAGACACGGAAATCTTTCGATCGATTCGGAAAACATATTTCCTATAATTAAACAATGGCTCTATTCGGATCATGATATTTTTTATCGTGAATTGATCTCTAACGGCTGTGATGCCATCACAAAACTTAAAAAACTTGACGGACTCGGAGAGTGGCAGCTTCCCGAGGGCGAAGAACTTAAAATGTCGGTTTTCGTTAACCAGGAAAACAAGACCATCACCTTTACGGATAACGGTATCGGTATGACAGCCGATGAGGTTGAGAAGTACATCAATCAGATCGCTTTCTCCGGTGCAAAGGATTTCCTTGAAAAATACAAGGACAAGGACGGAGCCGATCAGATCATCGGTCACTTTGGACTTGGCTTTTACTCTGCATTCATGGTTGCGGACAAGGTTACGATCGATTCCCTTTCTTACAAAGAGGGCAGCAAGCCCGTTTACTGGGAGTCGGAAGGCGGCATGAGCTTTGATATGAGCGAGGGCGAGAAGGATGAGAGAGGTACAACCATCGTCCTTTATCTGAATGAGGATTCCTATGAATTCTCCAATGCATACAAGGCTAAGGAAATAATCGAGAAGTACTGCTCATTCATGCCCGTTCCCATCTATTTCAAGGATGAGAATGCCAAGGAAGAGGAAAAGAAGGACGATGGCAAGGATGACGAAAAGAAAGAACCCAAGAAACCCGAACCCATCAACGAGATCCATCCTCTCTGGACGAAGACACCCGGCGACTGCACCGATGAAGAATACAAGAAGTTCTATCGCGATGTGTTCAACGATTACAAGGAGCCTTTGTTCTGGATCCATCTGAACATGGACTATCCTTTCAACTTAAAGGGTATACTTTACTTCCCCAAGATCAACACTGAGTATGACTCCATCGAAGGCAAGATCAAGCTTTACTCAAACCAGGTGTTCATTGCGGACAACATCAAGGAAGTCATTCCCGAGTTCCTGCTTCTCTTAAAGGGCGTCATCGATTGTCCCGATCTGCCCCTCAATGTATCGAGAAGTGCTTTGCAGAACGACGGCTTTGTCAAGAAGATCTCGGATTACATTTCCAAGAAGGTTGCGGACAAACTCATCGGAATGTTCAAGACCGATAGGGAAAATTACGAGAAATTCTGGGATGATCTTTCACCCTTCATTAAATTCGGCTGCTTAAAGGATGACAAGTTCCGTGACAAGGTTAAGGATTATATGATCTACAAGAACCTTGAAGGAAAGTACATCACCCTGCCCGAGTATCTGAAGGCAGCCAAGGGCGAAACCGCGGAAGCTACGGATGAAAACGGCGAGAAGGTTGAAGCGGAAGTAGTTGACGACAAGGACAAGAAGGACGGCGAAAAGGAAGAGAAGAAGGAAACCGTTTACTATGTGACCGACGAGAAACAGCAGAGTCAGTACATCAACATCTTTAAGGAAAACGGTAAGGATGCGGTGATCCTCACTCACAATATCGATCAGCCCTTCATCAGTCAGATCGAATACTCCATGAACAATGTGAAGTTCATGAGAATAGATGCGGAAGTTTCCGAGGACTTTAAGGACGGAACAAGCGAGGAAGAGCTCAAGTCCGAGACAGACAAGCTCACAAAGATGTTCAGAAAGGTATTGAACAAAGAAAAGCTTGAAGTTAAGGTGGAGAAGATCAAGAGTGAAAAGCTTGCTGCCATGATCACCCTTTCCGAAGAGACCCGCAGAATGCAGGATATGATGCGTATGTATTCCATGAACGGTATGGACCTGGGTAACGACAGCTTCGGAGCCGGAGAGACACTTGTTCTCAACGCAAATCATGCCCTTGTTAAGTACCTGTTCGAGAACCCCAAGAGCGACAACGCAAACATTATCTGTGAGCAGATCTATGACCTTGCATCCCTCGCACACAAGCCTCTCGAACCTGCTGCTATGACCAAGTTCGTAGAGCGTTCCAACGAGATCATGCTCCTGCTTACAAAGTAAGCACTGACTTAACCATGAGGTTTTATGAAATATAAATGTTTGGTTTTGGATCACGATGATACCGTGGTCAGCAGTACCGCCGAGATACATTGGCCCGCGTTTCTTGAAGCGCTTCGCATCATGAGACCGGGCGAAACGATATCGGTGGAAGACTATTTTAAATATAATTTCGATCCCGGCTTTCTTGAGTTTTGTGTTGAGAAATACAAGATGACCGAGGAGGAACTAAAAGAGGAGGAAATCATATGGAAAAAGTACGTTTCCACGAGGGTTCCCTCGGTTTACCCGGGAATGAAAGAGGTCATTGAAAAACAAAAGGCAGAGGGTGGGCTGATCGTGGTATCATCCCATTCCTTTGACTTTAATATCAGAAGGGATTACAGGGAAAACGACCTCCCGGAGCCCGATGAGATCTTCGGCTGGGAATTGCCGAATGCCAGAAGAAAACCCGATCCCTATGCTCTGGAAGTGATCTGCGAAAAATATGGCCTCAGGAAGTCGGACATAGCGGTCATAGACGATCTGAAGCCCGGCTATGACATGGCAAGGGCCTTCGGTGTGACCTTTATCGGAGCCGGCTGGTGCAACAATGTGCCCGAGATCAGGGCCTTTATGCAGGCCAATAGTGATGTCTATTTTGATGATACAAAGAAATTGTTTGAATATTTGTTTTAAAATGTTTTTCAGTTGACATTTACAGGAAAGTGGTGCATAATAACAAGGCTTGATTTCAAGCGACTCGAGGTGTGGCTCAGTTTGGTAGAGCGCTGCGTTCGGGACGCAGAGGTCGTGGGTTCAAATCCCGTCGCCTCGATAATGCTGGAATGGCTCAGTCGGTAGAGCGACGCACTCGTAATGCGTAGGTCGCGGGTCCGATTCCCGCTTCCAGCTTGAAGACGGCGATGCCCGTCAGAACAGGGAGATGTGAAGTGCATCTCCCTTTTTTTATATTAACATGTTTAAAAAATGCAATTATGTTAAAAAATAATGCTTGACATTTAATAAGCAAAAAATGAGAATAGTTTTTGTTGGATATGGAGTATAATAGATTCAGTCAACTTTTTTGTTTTGGAAATTTTTAATGTATGAGGTTAAAAATGGGTAAGAGATTATTGATGCCGGCTGTCTTTGGTTTTGTACTTTTGCTTGCCGGCTGTACTAACGGATCCAAAACTCCGGCATCCACTCCGACACCTACCGCGGTGCCGACGGAGGGACCGAGAGGATACAGACAGAACAACGATCAGGGCAGTATTTGGGATTATTTAAGACAGCAGGGCCTGATCACGCCCACTCCCGAGCCTGCCACACAGTCCCAGGGAGACATTACCGTTGTCAAACCGAAGGCTACCGCCACACCTACACCGAGAAATGATTCACCCTATGCGGTGTTAAACGTTCCTCAGGACAGAAAGTTTTCCACTTATGTATTCTCCATCACCGGGGATCCCGCGGATCTGACGGATTATCCCAACGGTATCTTCTATGGGAAGAATTACGAACAGCGCGGTCGTGAGAGCGAAAGAAGAGTTTTCGTTGAAGCATGGGACAAAGACGGTGATCAGATCATTTCCCAGGAGGCGGGTATCAGGATCTACGGCGGATATTCACGTATGAACTATCTGAAATCCGTTAAGCTTTTTGCGAGAGCTGAGTACGATCCCAACAACAAGAACTTTAAATACAATTTCTTTGATACGCAAAAACTCTACGAGGACAAGCCCGTCAAGAAGTACAAGAAGCTTGTGCTCCGTGACAGCGGTAACGACTGGCAGTTCGCATGGATCAGAGATGAGCTTGCTCAGACGCTTGCCATCGATGCCGGCTTTACCGACTATGAAGCTGTAGAACCCGCGGTCTACTACCTTAACGGCGAGTATATGGGCTTCTACTGGCTGCATGAGGTATATTGCGATAATTATTTCAAGAACAAGTACGGCGATGAAGGCAAAAACGGTGAATTCGTAGTTATCGAGGGTGAAGAGACCAAAAAGTCGGAAGAAGACGATGACATTATCAATGTTACCGCGTCCAAGGAATTCAACACAGCCTATGAACGCTTCAAAGATATGGATTTTACCGTGGATTCGAATTATGAAGAGCTTTGCAACTTCATGGACGTTGAGAACTATCTGAGATACTACGCATACAACATCTACCTTTGCAACAAGGACTGGCCCAACAACAACTACAAGTGCTACAGATACTATGCACCCACAGGTGAAGAGTATCAGGCAGACACCATATATGACGGCAGATGGCGTTTCCTTCTTCATGACATGGACTACGGCATGGGCTTGTACAGCCAGAAGGAATGTATGGCCAACTACGACAAACTGGGTGAAGTTCTTTCGAAAGAGCTTGAGGACGAGAACAAGAAAATGCATGAAAATCCCAAGTACTCGCCGCTCTTTGACGCTTTGATGAAGAAAGAGTCCTGCAGAGACTATTTCGTTGATTTCAGCCTTGAACTTGCGAACGGAGCGCTTTCAAAGGAGAACTTCAACAAGACACTGGATGCCATGAATGAGGAAAGAGAGACCGAGATGAAGTACTTCTTTGATTACATCGAGATCCTCAAGGCAAAAGGTGCGGAAGGCATATGGACCGGCAGCTATCTGTTTGCCGGCTACACCAATGAGATCAAGAGCTTTGCAAAGCAGAGAAAGAATTATTCCAGAGTGTTTATGGAGAAGAATTTTAATATAGATCTCCATAAATAAGGTCGAAGCGGATGATCTTTAAAACAGCAAATTTTAACGGGCAGATGAACAATCTGCTCGTTTTTGTTATTGAAATTTATCAGATGTTGGCATATAATGTTTTTCAACATTTTAGCGTTGCAGTCGCGGAAACGGAGAATATTATGATAGATATAAAATTTTTACGTGAAAATCCTGATATTGTAAAGCAGAACATTAAGAACAAGTTTCAGGACAGCAAGCTTCCGCTTGTCGATGAAGTTATCGAACTTGACAGGAAGAGCCGTGAATTTAAACTGGAAGCGGATTCTCTTCGTGCAGAGAGAAACAAGATCTCCAAGAGCATAGGTGCTCTGATGGGACAGGGCAAGAAGGAAGAGGCTGAAGAGGCAAAGAAAAAGGTCGCTGAATTTGCTGCAAGACTCGACGAACTTGAAAAGCTCGAGCCCGAATATGCAGAAAAGATCAAGACCATCATGATGACGATCCCCAACATTATCGATCCTTCGGTACCCATCGGAAAGGATGACTCGGAAAATGTTGAGATCGAGCGCTTCGGAGAGCCTGTTGTTCCTGATTTTGAAATTCCTTATCATACAGACATTATGGAGCGTTTTGACGGTATAGATCTGGATTCCGCAAGAAGAGTTGCGGGAAACGGCTTCTATTACCTCATGGGCGACATAGCAAGAGTTCATTCTTCCGTTATCGCATATGCAAGAGACTTCATGATCGGACGCGGCTTTAAGTATTGTGTTCCTCCCTTCATGATCCGTGCGGATGTTGTTACCGGCGTTATGAGTTTTGCCGAAATGGATGCCATGATGTATAAGATCGAGGGCGAGGACCTCTACCTTATCGGTACTTCAGAGCATTCCATGATCGGAAAGTTTATCGATCAGATCATTCCCGAAAACACACTTCCTCAGACACTTACCAGCTATTCACCCTGCTTCCGTAAGGAAAAGGGCGCACATGGCATAGAGGAGCGTGGCGTATACAGAATACATCAGTTTGAGAAGCAGGAGATGATCGTAGTCTGCAAGCCCGAAGAAAGTCCTATGTGGTTTGATAAGCTCTGGCAGAACACCGTCGATCTTTTCAGAAGCCTTGATATTCCCGTAAGAACACTGGAGTGCTGCTCCGGAGACCTTGCGGACCTTAAGGTTAAATCACTGGACGTAGAAGCATGGTCACCCAGACAGAAGAAATACTTTGAAGTGGGTTCCTGCTCCAATCTCGGAGATGCTCAGGCAAGAAGACTTCGCATGAGAGTCGCGGGAGAAAACGGAGAGAAGTATCTTCCTCATACCCTTAACAACACTGTTGTTGCTCCGCCGCGTATGCTCATCGCTTTCCTTGAGAACAATCTTCAGGCGGACGGAAGCGTTCTGATCCCCAAGGCATTACAGCCTTACATGGGCGGACAGACAAAGCTTGTTCCCGTAAAATAGTTTAACACTTGAAATTTTTAAAGTTTTCTTGACAACTAAAATATTTTTGTTAGAATGATTCCATCAAAGACATTGAAGAGAAAGAGTAGCATTGGGAAAGCTTACAGAAAGTAGCCGGCGGATGAGAGGCTAAGCGGAAGCAGTGTGAATACATCTCGGAGTTGTGCACCGAAACCAAAGTAGGCTGCAACGGGAAGCGACCGTTACATCGCAAGGGTATTTTCTGTACCTGCTGAGACAGGCAGTGTGAGCTGCTTGTGAATTAAGGTGGTAACACGAAGCAAAGTCTCGCCTCGTCCTTATGAATGTCGTGCTTATGCAAAAGCAGACACGACCAAGGGCGAGGCGTTTTGTTATGACGGGCATTGAAGCCCGATCAGTGATCTTTTTAATCAGGAGGTTAAAACTATGACTTGTTATGAAGAACTTGTGGCGAGAGGTTTGATCGCTCAGGTTACGGACGAAGCGGAGATCAAGAAGATGATCGACTCCGGAAAGGCTACATTTTACATTGGATTTGACTGTACGGCAGATTCTCTTACAGCGGGACATTTCATGGCTCTTTCGCTTATGAAGCGTCTTCAGATGGCAGGAAACAAACCCATTGCTTTGATCGGCGGCGGAACAACCATGATCGGTGATCCTTCCGGAAAGAGCGATATGAGAAAGATGCTCACAAAGGAAGACATTGACCACAACGCGGAATGCTTCAAGCACCAGATGGAGAAATTCATTGATTTCGGCGAAGGCGGAGCAATGATGGTCAACAATGCCGACTGGCTTCTCAAGCTCAACTATGTTGAACTTTTGAGAGAGGTCGGAGCCTGCTTCAGCGTAAACAACATGCTGAGAGCAGAGTGCTACAAGCAGAGAATGGAGAAGGGTCTCACCTTCCTTGAATTCAACTACATGATCATGCAGAGCTATGACTTCTATATGCTTTTCCAGAAATACGGCTGCAATATGGAATTCGGCGGTGACGATCAGTGGAGCAACATGCTGGGCGGAACAGAGCTCATCCGTCGTAAGCTGGGTAAGGACGCTCATGCAATGACGATCACACTCCTTACCGATTCTCACGGAAACAAGATGGGTAAGACAGCAGGAAATGCAGTTTGGCTCGATCCCAACAAGACAACTCCTTTCGAGTTCTTCCAGTACTGGAGAAACGTGGGCGATGCTGATGTTATCAAGTGCCTGAAGCTTCTTACCTTCCTTCCTCTTGAAGAGATCGAGAAAATGGAAAAGTGGGAAGGCAGCGAACTCAACAAAGCTAAGGAGATCCTCGGCTTCGAACTTACCAAGCTGGTTCACGGGGAAGAAGAGGCAAAGAAAGCTCTTGATGCTTCCAAGGCACTTTTTGCAGGCGGCGGAGATGACTCCAACATGCCTTCCTGCGAGCTTGAAGATGCGGATTTCACAGACGGTTCGGTAGACATCATTTCTCTGCTTATCAAGGCGGGATTCGTTTCCTCCCGTGGTGACGGAAGAAGAAATGTGGAACAGGGCGGTGTTTCCGTTAACGATGAAAAAGTAACCGATTTCAAGAGGAGTTTTACGAAGGCTGAACTGTCGGGAGACGGCATCATCCTTAAGAAAGGCAAGAAAAACTTCTGCAGAATGACTGCAAAATAGGTGAAAAAATTATATAAATGAGTTTATGTAATTTCAGACCAAAACATTGAAAAAGCCCGCATTTGCGGGCTTTTTCATATGCCTTTAGGCATCGGATCATTTCAAAACGAACGCTTGTATAAAACCGAGGACCAAAAGATGGATCGGATAGAAGGCGTAGAAGAAATACTTCAGATTGAAGCTTCCTCTTTCACCGTTATAAAAAGCGATGGGGATAAAAGCAAGGCAGCCTATGACCTCAAGGACGGAAGATCTTGCGGGGATGAGAGTGACGATCATTGCCGCGAGAACAGCAAGCCACATGTACTTTCTGTTGTTTCGGGTGAGATAAATGGCCGCAGCCATTGCTATGCCCATGCAGGTGTAATCACTCCGGATAAGGATCGGGACGATCAGGGCGACAAGTAAGATCACGGCTTGTAAAACTATGACTGCTGCCTTTTTATCAAACTTTTCGCTGACAAGATCGAAGCCGATCATCATGAGAAGAGCAATAAGCAGGGTAAAAAACACATTCTGCTTTGAAAGATCAAAGAAGGATCCCGTGAATATAAGGTCGAAAGGCACTTCGGACACCAAAGCGAAGACACCCAGGCGAAGAGCGTATTTCCATACATTTCGAGTGTGTAAAAATCCTTCCAGCAAGAGGAAGAGGAAGATGGGGAAAGCAATTCTCCCGATACCGCGTCCCACAAGCTGGACAGTGGATACCAGAGCATATTCTTTTGCGGAGTAATTAAGGTCGGTGCCGCCTATGTAGGAACGGCTGACCATTGGGAAAAGGTAATTCTCAACGATTACTACGGTAGCGTGATCGATGAGCATTGTGATTATCGCTATCATCTTTAAAACATTTCCGGTCACCGGAAAAGACGATCTTTTAGTTTGCATTTGAAGTCGGGTCCTTTCAAAATATTATATCCTTTAGAAAAAATTTCATTCAATATTTTAATTGATTGTGTTAAAATTGGCAATGACAATTATGGTAAATCTGCGAAAGGTGTCAGGGCACTGATAATTATGGCACGTGAGTACAAGTTTAAAGGGTATACGTTTTACTCCGAAGAAGAGTTAAACGATGCGAAGAAAGAGAACGAAACAATAGAATACATCAAATCCAAGACGGATCTGGGCAAGACCGAAACGGTGATAGCTCTGTACAACAGATTGATAGACCGAAATATTATTACTACAGTTGTAGGGCTGGATTTCCTCAAGAGGTTGCAGGGCATAGCTTTGCGTGACGAGATGGTCAATCCCTCAAGATTGAGGGAGCTCCCCACGGTGACGGTCAGCAGAAAACCGAAGGAGATCGAAAAACGCAAGCTGACTCCTTTACAAAAGGTCAAAAGAGAAAATCTCATGCTCAAGATCGTTATTCTGGGGCTTGTGATCATTGTGGCGGGTATGTTCGTAATAGTGCTTACGGGAAAGAGTTCTCCCCTTAAGGCGGTTTACGAACAGGAAATACTTAATAAATACTCCTCCTGGCAACAAAAAATGGATGCTCAGCAGGAATGGATAAACGATCGGCTTGAATTCCTCGAACAAAACGGGATCAGCTACGGAGAATAAGGAAAAAGAGGAGGTTACTTATGGACTTGGTCAAGGTTTTGGTTGTAGACGATGAAAGCAGAATGAGAAAGCTTGTTCACGACTTTCTCGCAAAACAGGGATATACGGTGTTGGAGGCTGAGGACGGCGAAAAGGCCATCGATGTGTTCTTTGATGAAATGAACAAGGACATCTCCCTTGTCATCCTTGATGTAATGATGCCCAAGCTTGACGGCTGGCAGGTTGTCAAGGAGATAAGGCAGTATTCGAAAGTACCGATCATCATGCTTACCGCAAAATCCGAAGAGAGAGATGAACTCATGGGGTTTGATCTGGGAGTCGACGAGTATATTTCAAAACCGTTCTCACCGAAGATCCTTGTGGCGAGAGTGGAGGCAATACTCAGAAGGGCAAATTCCACACTTGATGAGACCATAGAAGTGGGCGGCATAATTCTTGATCATCAGGCACATTCCGTCAAGATAGACGGAGCGGCCATCGATCTTTCGGTCAAGGAGTTCGAGCTGCTTGAATACTTTGTTACCAATAAGGGAATTGCGCTTTCAAGAGAAAAGATCCTCAATAACGTATGGAATTACGACTACTACGGTGATGCACGCACCATCGACACTCATGTGAAAAAACTCAGAAGCAAAATGGGAGAGAAAGGCGATTACATCAAAACCATCTGGGGAATGGGCTACAAGTTTGAGGTTTAAAAAAGAAAGGGTACAGAATGAAGAGCTCATGGCGTGTCAGATTAACACTTATGATCATGGTCACCGTTGCGGGGGCTATACTCGTAACATGGGTGTTAAACCGGTTTTTTCTTGAAAAATACTATATCAGTACAAAGATCGAAGCCCTGAAGGACACATATGATTCCGTTCGGAGTATTCTGACCAAGTATTATATAAATGAAGACAACAACGGGACAGCCGATGCGGGAACAAGCGTTATATCCGCGGTTTCCTATATGAATTCTTCAACTGCTTCTTCGGGCACGGGAAACACTCCGGGTTCCGGTACCGCACCCGATGGCTCCGTACCGCCTCCGGATGAGCCTGTGGAGATCACTCCTCAGACCGATACGGAGAATTTTCTTTCCGACAGGGACTCCAGAATGCTGGAGGCATATGCGGACCGCTTTAATCTTTCGATCTCCATATTATGGAATACAAAATACTCATTCAGCACGGCAAACGTCAATGTCAAGGAACGGGTATTTTTTGAAAAGGTAGCCGGTTATGCGGGCGGCAGGAAACAATCTGTTTTTGAAAACGAAGTATTGTACAGGGAGCCTTCCGGGAAATATGTTATATCCAAGACTTTTGACGGACGGACATCCGCCAATTTCATAGAACTGTTTGCATCAGACAACGAGAATGCAAGCTTCGTTCTGATCAGAACCAATATGGAGAGCATGAAGGACAGTGTTACGATAGCAAATCGCTTTTTGCTTTTTGCCGGCATATGCGTAGCGCTGCTTGCACTTTTGTTCATGGCTTTTGCCTCGGGACGTATCGTTCGTCCCATCAGACAGCTTTCGGATATAGCCAGACGCATGTCCGGGCTCGACTTTACCACAAAGTATGATGTGAAGTCCAATGACGAGATAGGCGAATTGGGAGAAAGCATAAACCATCTTTCCGAAAAACTGGAAGAGACGATCTCCGACCTGAAAAGTGCCAATAACAGATTACAGAGCGATATTGAAGAGAAAAAGCAGGCGGATGAGATCAGAAAAGAGTTTCTGGCAAATGTCACGCATGAATTGAAAACACCCATTGCTTTGATCTCCGGGTATGCGGAGGGGCTTAAGGACTGCATTAACGACGATGCGGAAAGCAAGGATTTTTACTGCGACGTCATCATAGACGAAGCCGGTAAGATGAATACGATGGTTAAAAAGCTGCTTACGCTGAACCAGATCGAATTCGGCAATCAGGTTGTGGAACTCAAGAGGTTTGATATATGCGAGGTCATCCGGTCGGTATTGAATTCATCGGAGCTGCTGATCAGGAACAAGGGAGTAAAGCTTCTGGTGAATGCCAAGGGACCTATGAACGTCTGGGCGGATGAATATATGATAGAAGAGGTGTTCACAAATTATCTCACTAATGCGCTCAATCATTGCGAAAATGAGATGATAGTGGACGTTAAGGCGGAACAAAAGGACGGAAATGTCAGAATATCCGTATTCAATACCGGAAAACCAATTCCGGAGGAAGACATTGACAAGATTTGGATCAAGTTTTACAAGGTTGATAAGGCGAGGACCAGGGAATACGGCGGTTCGGGCATAGGGCTTTCGATCGTTAAGGCTATAATGGATGCTCACAATAAGGACTTCGGAGTGATCAATCATGCCAACGGCGTCGAATTTTGGTTTGAACTTGATTCAAAGGCTAAAGTTTAAAAGAAAAGTTGCCGAAAACAATATAAAGTGTTATAGTTTTCAAAAGGACACAAAATATATTGAAAGAAGGAAGTGTGAAGGTGCGAAAAAAAATTCCGCTGATTTTAATATTGATCGCTGTACTCGGACTGAACGGCTGTCTGGTTGAGGAGATTCCCCTCACTGACAGTGAGATCGATGCTGTCGCCCAGTATTGCGCGGATGCGCTGCTCAGACATGATTCGAACTATACATCATCGTTTCTTGAAGCAAAGGCTTTGACGCCTACGCCTACCAACACGCCGACGCCTACGCCTACCAATACACCCACACCGACGCCGAGACCGACGTCTGCACCGAGAGATCCCAACGCTACTTCTGCTCCTACCTCAACACCCACAAATACGCCTACGCCCACTCCTTTCCCTGCGAACACGGCTGAGACATGGAAACAACTGGCCAAGGTCATAGGAGCGGAGAATTTCAGCGTTATCTTTGCGGGAGCCAGTGAACCGGAGGACACGTTTGAGATTTCCGATTCGTTTGTGACTCTGTCGAAGATCCCCGGATATGATTATATAGCCGCCAAGTTCGTTATCGAGAACAAGAGTTCTGTTGTCAAGTATCTGAAGACCTGCGATATGGGATTGACCGGTCTCATCATGGTCAACGGCATTTACTTTGATTATGAAGTTACTTCGTTGCTTCTGAACGATCTGTTTTATATAGGGGTTGACGAGACGGAGCTTCCCGGAGAAGGGGTTGCGCCCGGCGGAAGATACAATGATCCGAATGGCGCGGTTGTTGTTTTCAAAGTACCCGAGGATATGGAAATAGAGAGTGCAGGTATGCTTATAACCAACAAAAACGGAGATAACGTGATAATTAAAATACAATAAAACTTGTGGTAAATCAATTGAAAAATAGTCTGATATGTTATATAATTTACGCAATATTTACGATATGAATTTACCTAACACGGAGGAATGAATATGGATACCAACATCTTGTTAGAAAGCGGAACCAACGAACTCGAAATACTGGAATTTATGGTGGGCGAGAACCGCTACGGCATTAATGTCGCAAAGATTCGTGAAATTCTGCAGTACACACCGGCTGTTCCGGTTCCCAATGCAGATCCTGCCATTGAAGGAATATTTATGCCGCGTGACGAGGTCATTACAAGCATAAGCCTTTCCAAAGTGCTCAATCTTCCCGAATCAAAGGAGATTAAGAACGATCTTTATATTGTTACCTATTTCAACAATACGAATGCAGCTTTCCATGTTCATTCCGTAGTCGGAATTCACAGAGTATCATGGGAAGAGGTTTTGAAACCCGATGCTACCCTGAACGGACAGGGCAAGGGAGTCGCTACCGGAATCGTTAAGCTTGACGGAAGATTGATCGTTCTTTTGGATTTTGAGAAGATAATCGCAGACATTTCTCCCGATACATCTCTCAAGGTCAGCGATATCGACGAGCTTGGTTTCAGACAGAGAAGCACTAAGCCCATCCTTATTGCGGAAGACTCCGCACTTCTTTCGAAGCTCTTGCAGGATTGCCTGAAAAAAGCGGGCTATTCCAATCTTATTGTGAATATGGACGGACAGGATGCATGGGACAAGCTTACCGAACTCAACAAAGACGGTAAGATCACCGATAAGGTTAAGCTCATCATCACCGATATTGAGATGCCTCGTATGGATGGTCATCATCTTACAAAGCTCATTAAGACGGATGATAAGATGAAGAACATTCCCGTTATTATATTCTCATCAATGATAAGCGATGAACTCATTGTTAAGGGAAAATCTCTCGGGGCCGATGCTCAGATCACCAAGCCTCAGATAGGACGTCTTGTAGGAGAAATTGATAAGCTCATTTTGAACTAATTAACTACACCCGGAGTACCAACAGATGCCAAATGATGAATCTTATCTTGACAGTCTCCTGAACGGGCTCAATTCAGACGGCAATAAAAAAGAAGAAACTGACAGGTTCGCAGCTTACAAAAAACATAAAGTGACTGCGGAACAAAATGACGGGGTTAAACCGGAGAAAGAAATTCCGATCGAGGAAACACCGATGATCGAGGAACCGATCGCGGAAGAATCGGAAGAATTGCCTGAAGAGATCACAGAGGATACAGCACCGGTCGAAGAGAAGCCCAAGAAAACAAAAACGGAGAAAAAGGCTGTAAAGGCGGAAAAGCCCCAAAAGGCACAGAAGCCTCAAAAGACCGAAAAGTCAAAGAAACAGCCCGAGTTATCCGTTGATGAAGCGGTGGCCGCGATTCGGAGCGTACCTATTCCGGAATTTGAAGCAGGGGAGATTGAAAACTATAACATTTTCGATGAATATGAAGACGAAGTCATCGATGAAATAATCAGCAATGAGCTTTCCGAGGAAAGATCCTCCGGAGAGCTGTTTGCTGTGTCTGAAAGTGATGTGGACGAAGAGTTTGCTCAGGAAACAGACAAGAGCAGCGATGAGTCTGAGAAGCTTCCCGAGACACAGACCGTGATCGAAGAGGCTCATGATCCCGAAATTGAGCCGGCAAATGAACCCGAATTTGACTTTTCAGGCAATAAGGAGGAAAAGAGCGGAGCAGATGAAGAAGCTGCTCTGGATGCACTCTTTGGCAGTCTGTTCGATGACAAAGACAGCAATTACGACGGAATAGCAAATCATGCCGGAAGTGATATTATCGTTGATAAAGAAAACGATGAATTCAAAAAAGTCGATGAACCGACAAAGAGTTCGGATGACAGTGACTTTAACTATGACGGTTTTGATTTCCTGAATCAGGACGGATCGGATATGGTTACGGACAGCAATATGGAAGAGCATCTTGCAGACGAAGTCTCTGATATCGAGGAGGACGACAACAAGCCGGAGCTTGCCGATTCGGAGGATATATTCGCACTTACGGATGACGGGACAGAACCTGCCGTATTTGAAGAAGACGGATCGCTTCCCGCAGCGGAAGAAATGCCCGAATTCAACGATCTGTTTTCCACTGAAGAGGAAGAAGAAAATCCCTCTTCGGGAGACGATGATCCGATGTCAGGCTTTACCTTCGATGCGGATGAGAATTCCGATGAGGAACAGGCAGAAAACGTCGGCCTCGGCGGAATGCTCGGAGATATGGGGGTAGATTCCCTCAATGAAGACGATCTTGCGGCTCTTGACAATCTGTTTAACGAGATAGACATCGACAAGCCGAATGAAGAGGGCACAACAAAGACCAAAAAGGTTAAAGACGTTAAAGATAAATTACCGTGGTACATCAGGTTATTCGGTAATGTAAAGATACCTGAGAATCAGATCAAGCCGGAGCCGACGCCCGAAGAAATAGAGAAAAAGAAGGCTGAGGCGGCGGAAGCGAAGAAAGCTTTGAAGGAAGCCAAGAAGGCAGAAAAGGCTGCCAAGAAGAAGGAGATCGCTGAAGCCAAGGCTCTCAAAGCGAGACAGACCGCTGAGGAAAAAGAGCTTGCCAGAAAGAAGAAGCTTGAGCAGGCAAGTGCTTTCATCCTTGAAGATGTCGGAAACACCACAAAGCTTAACAAATGGGGCATTCTGGTCATCTTCGCTCTGTTCATCGGAATAGTTGCCGTAACGGTCAGCGGAGGCAGCACGCTTGCTTACAACATCGGCGTCAGACAGGCTACCAAGTATTTCGACAATGCACTGATCTACAGAGATGTAAATTATTACACAATGGCATATGACAAGATCTATGGTCTGGACATAGAAGAAGAGGATTATGAGATCTATGACAAGATCCTTACGGTCAACTATGTCAATACTCAACTAAATGCTTACAACAATCATGCTAAGCTTGATGATTACAGAGAGGGACTTAACGATCTTTTCAAAGGACTTTTAAGATTCAGAAAATGGTTTGCGCATGCTGCTGCTTTGGGGGCACAGGATGACATTTATCTCGTAAGAAGCGAGATATTAAACCGGCTTTGGGACAATTATGGGATAGATGAAGCCGAAGCAATGTTCGTTCTCGAACATTACGATGCGCTTAAGTCTTCATACAGTGAGTACGAAGCAAATCTGTACTACACCAGATACATTTATGAGACTGTTGACCGCTTGGGTTTGGGCTTCAATCAGTAAAAGTTAAAGGTATGATGTAATATGGGCGGAGCTTAAACTCTGCCCATTTTGTATAATTCATGATTAATTTGGAGGTTCTCTTTGATAACGATCATCGATTACGGCGCAGGAAACCTTGAAAGCGTCGAAAAAGCATTTGCTTTTTTGGGTTATGAAACACTGGTAACAGCCAATGAGGACGAGATACTTGCTTCGGACAAGATAGTACTTCCCGGCGTGGGGGCTTTTGGCGATGCGATGAATATGCTTACCGCTGCAGGTCTCGATGAGACGGTCAGAAAAGCGGTAAAGAAGGGGATACCTCTTTTGGGCATATGCCTCGGATTGCAGATGTTATTCGAGTCAAGCGAGGAGGGAAAGCCTGTTCCGGGACTTGGCATATTTAAAGGCAGGATCAGGCGTTTTGAAAATTGCCCCGGGTTTAAGATCCCTCAGATAGGATGGAATTCCATAGAAATAAGGCCGGGAAGCAGGCTTTTCAAGGACGTTCCGAACAATTCCTACTTTTACTTCGTGCATTCCTATTACCTTGAAGCGGAGGAGGAAAGCATAGTGGCGGCCAAATGTGACTACATTCATCCTTTTCATGCCGCGATAGAGAGCGGTAATGTGTTTGCATGTCAGTTCCATCCCGAAAAGTCGGGAAAGGTGGGACTGAGTATCCTGAAAAATTTCGCTGAGCTGTAAGGAGTGCATATGCTTACAAAACGAATTATCCCCTGTCTGGATATCAAAGACGGCAGAGTTGTTAAAGGAATTAATTTTGTTAATCTTCGGGATGCGGGCGATCCGGTTGAAACTGCGGCGGCTTATGATGCGGCCGGAGCGGACGAGCTGGTTTTTCTTGATATCACGGCTTCTTCGGACGCCAGAGAGATCAAAGCCGATCTCGTAAGAAAGATATCGAAGGCGATCTTCATACCCTTTACGGTCGGCGGAGGGATCCGTACCATTGAGGATTTCAAAGTCATATTAAGAGAGGGCGCGGACAAGGTTGCCGTGAATTCGGCGGCCATCATGGATCCGGAGCTCATTTCGAGGGCTGCGGACAAGTTTGGCAGTCAGTGCGTTGTGGTAGCCATTGACGCAAAGAGAAGAGAGGACGGAAAGGGCTGGAACATCTTCAAAAACGGCGGCCGCATCGATATGGGCATAGATGCCGTGGAGTGGGCCTGCAAGGCCTGCGAACTGGGAGCGGGAGAGCTGCTCTTGACCTCTATGGATGCTGACGGTACAAAGAACGGATATGACATAGAACTTACAAGAACCATAGCGAAACTCGTGAATGTGCCTGTTATCGCTTCAGGAGGAGCGGGCAGATGTGAGCACTTCAGTGAGGTCCTTACCGAAGGCTGCGCGGATGCGGCCCTTGCTGCAACGCTTTTTCACTATAAGGAACTTGAGATTGCGGAAGTAAAAAAATATCTTCGTGACAAAGGGGTATCTGTAAGATTATAATGAGCGCTGTTTCGAACGATTGGAACGATCAACTGAAAGAAGAATACGGGAAAGAGTATTACAGGAAGCTGTTTAACTTTGTAAAGCATGAGTACGAGACTCAGATCGTTTATCCGCCTTCCGATGATATATTTAATGCGTTTCATTATACTTCCTTTGCGGATACGAGAGTCGTGATCCTGGGGCAGGATCCGTATCACAATGTGGGGCAGGCTCACGGACTGTGTTTTTCCGTGCTTCCTCCCACCGATATACCGCCCAGTCTTCAAAACATTTTTAAAGAATTGCATGATGATCTGGGCTGCTACATCCCCAATAACGGACTGCTCACAAAATGGGCAAAACAGGGAGTTTTGATGCTGAACACCGTACTCACGGTAAGGGCACATCAGGCCAACAGCCATGCGGGACACGGCTGGGAACAGTATACGGATGCAGCTTTGCGGGCGCTTAACAAAAAGAGCACTCCCGTGGTATTTTTGCTGTGGGGAAGTCCCGCGCAAAAAAAAGCCGAACTTATCACAAATCCCAAACATGTTATACTAAAAGCACCTCATCCGAGTCCGTTGTCTGCTTATCGCGGATTCTTCGGATGCAAGCATTTTTCAAAAACCAACACAATATTGAAGGCCAATGGGCTTGAGCCTATAGATTGGCAGATTGAAAACATGTGAAGCTTTTTGGGGCTTCACATAATTCTTATGGCAATTTTTATCATTAAATGATATAATTCGCCATATTATATTCAAAATCTATATGAGGGAATTAAAATGACAGCTGATTATCCACTTTATTATTTGGGAATCGATATTGGTTCCACAACTGTTAAAGCGGCCATTGTAAATGAAAACGGAGAGCTTCTTTTCTCCGATTATCAAAGACATTTCGCAGACATACAGGGAACGCTTGCCCGAATACTCAACAAAGCAAAAGAGGTTACGGGAGAATGTGTTTTACAGCCTGCCATCACCGGGTCCGGCGGTCTGACACTTGCAAAGCATCTGAATGTTTCTTTCGTACAGGAAGTTGTAGCGGTTGCGAATGCGCTGCAGGAATTTGCTCCCAAGACCGACGTTGCCATCGAGCTCGGGGGTGAGGATGCCAAGATCATCTATTTTACAGGCGGTGTGGAACAGAGAATGAACGGCATATGTGCCGGAGGTACGGGATCCTTCATCGATCAGATGGCATCTCTTTTAAAGACGGATGCAGCGGGTCTGAACGAATATGCCAAGGATTACAAGGCCATCTATCCCATTGCCGCAAGATGCGGTGTGTTTGCAAAGACGGACATTCAGCCCCTTATCAACGAGGGTGCATCAAAGGAAGATCTTTCCGCTTCCATATTCCAGGCAGTGGTAAACCAGACGATAAGCGGTCTTGCATGCGGTAAGCCCATCAGAGGAAATGTTGCATTCCTGGGCGGACCTCTTCATTTCCTTACGGAGTTGAAGGAAGCCTTTGTAAGAACGTTGAATCTGCCTCCGGAGGCGGTCATAGCTCCCAACAATTCTCATCTGTTCGCTGCAATGGGCTCGGGAATGACGGCAAAGGAGAACAATAAAACCGAGGAGAGAGTACTTCTTTCCGAGATGATAACACGCCTTGAAAAAGGCATAAAGATGGACTTTGAGGTTGCGAGATTGGAACCTCTGTTTGCCGATAAAGAGTCCTATGAAGAATTCAAAAAGAGACATGAAAAAGCAACCGTGAGAAAGGACGACATCGCTTTCTATTCAGGTAATTGCTATCTCGGAATAGATGCGGGTTCCACCACCACAAAGGTTGCTGTTGTGGGTGAAGACGGTTCTTTGTTGTATTCATTTTATCAGAACAATAACGGAAGTCCTTTGAAAACGGCCATAAAAGCCATAAAGGAGATCGCTGACAAGATCCCGGAAGGAGCAAGGATAGTGCGTTCGTGCTCCACGGGCTACGGAGAAGCATTGCTGAAGGCAGCTCTCATGCTGGATGAAGGCGAGGTTGAGACCGTTGCGCATTACTATGCGGCTTCCTTCTTTAATCCCGAGGTGGATTGTGTCCTGGACATCGGCGGACAGGATATGAAATGCATTAAGATAAAAAATCATGCGGTAGATTCGGTTCAGTTGAACGAAGCATGTTCATCGGGTTGCGGTTCATTCATTGAAACCTTTGCGAAGTCTCTGAACTATGAGGTCTCGGAATTTGCCAAGATTGCGCTCTTTGCTGAAAATCCCATAGATCTCGGAACCAGATGTACGGTATTCATGAACTCCAAGGTTAAGCAGGCTCAGAAGGAAGGCGCAAGTGTTTCGGACATTTCTGCCGGACTTGCTTATTCCGTTATCAAGAATGCACTTTATAAGGTTATCAAAGTCAGTGATGCCAAAGATCTTGGACAAAAGATCGTGGTTCAGGGCGGTACCTTCTACAACGATGCTGTTTTACGCGGCTTGGAAAAGATCGTAAATGCGGAAGTCATACGTCCCGACATTGCGGGCATCATGGGAGCCTTCGGAGCGGCACTTATTGCACGAGAGCATTATGAAGGCCAAAAGACGACTATGCTTTCCTTTAAGGAGATCGAGGAGCTGACCTTTACTTCAACGCTTACAAGATGCAAGGGTTGCACCAACAACTGCCTTCTCACCATCAATCATTTCCCCGGAAACAGACGTTTTGTTTCGGGAAATCGTTGCGAGAGAGGACTCGGAAAGGAAAAATCCGACACAGGCATCCCGAATCTTTTTGCCTATAAATTAAAAAGAGTATTCGGTTATGAGCCCCTTGAAGAGTTCGCAGCTCCCAGAGGAGTCGTTGGTATTCCCAGAGTCCTTAATATGTATGAAAACTATCCCTTCTGGTTCACGTTCTTTACGTCTCTGGGTTACAGAGTTGTGCTTTCACCCGTGTCCTCAAGGAAAATATATGAAATGGGCATAGAATCCATTCCTTCGGAATCGGAATGCTATCCCGCAAAGCTTGCTCACGGTCATGTTTCATGGCTTATAAAGCAGGGGATCAAATATATCTTTTACCCTTGTGTTGTTTACGAAAGAATTGAGTTTGCGGGAGCCGGGGACCATTACAACTGTCCCATGGTTGCGGGCTACGGTGAAAACATCAAGAACAACGTTGAAGAGATAAGGACCGAAAACGTCAATTTCCAGAATCCCTTTGTTTCACTGGAATCGGAAGAGATCATTACCAAACGTCTTGTCAAGTTCTTCGGAGAGGAGAACGGCATAGGCGCCTTGGAGGTTCAGGCGGCTGCTCATGCGGCATGGCTTGAACTTTTAAAAGCAAGAGGCGATATGAGGAGAGCCGGAGAGGCGGCGGTTCAATACGTCAGGGATAACAAGATCCATGGCATAGTTCTTGCGGGCAGACCTTATCACATCGATCCCGAGATCAACCACGGAATCCCCGAACTCATTACATCCTTCGGAGTTGCCGTACTTACGGAAGATTCCGTATCGCACTTAAGACCTGTGGACAGACCCACCATCGTTGTGGATCAGTGGATGTACCACTCAAGACTTTATGCTGCGGCAAGCTATGTCAGAGAAAATCCGGATCTGGATCTTATCCAGCTGTTTTCGTTCGGCTGCGGCCTCGACGCTGTTACCACGGACCAGGTGGCAGACATACTTACCGGATCGGGCAAGATCTATACGATGCTCAAGATCGATGAAGTCAACAATCTCGGAGCCGCGCGCATACGCATCCGTTCTTTGCTTTCGGCCATCAATGACAGAAAGAGAAAGGGTGTAAAGACAGAAGTCAAGGACTCTGCTTATCATCGTCTGATCTTTACGGAGGAGATGAGAAAGAACTATACGGTGCTTGTGCCGCAGATGTCTCCCATACATTTTGATATCCTTGCGCCTGCAATGGCTTCCTGCGGTCTGAATGTTGTTGAACTTCCTGAACCTGACAGAAAGACCATAGATACAGGTTTGAAATATGTTAACAACGATGCATGCTATCCTTCGCTTCTGGTTGTCGGAGAAATGATAGCGGCATTGCAGTCGGGCGAATATGACCTTAACAAAACGGCGGTACTCATAACCCAGACCGGCGGCGGTTGTCGTGCCACAAACTATATAGCCTTTATACGTCGTGCTCTTAAAAAAGCGGAGATGGAACAGGTTCCGGTTATATCCCTTAGCACATCGGGCATAGAGAAGAACCCGGGCTTTAAGATGGAACCGAAGATGATCGTTCGTGCAATGATGGCACTGGTTTACGGCGATATCTTTATGAGGGTGGTTTACAGGACCAGACCTTATGAAGCCGTTCCGGGTTCGGTCAATGAACTGCATGAAAAATGGAAAAAGAAGTGTATAGAGCAGGTCAAAACCGGCAGATTCAGAGATTTCAAGAGGAATATCAGAGCCATTATCAAAGACTTTGACGAGATCCCTCTTAAAGACATAAAGAAACCCAGAGTGGGCATAGTGGGAGAGATCCTTGTAAAATTCCTTCCCGCTGCAAACAACAACCTTGTGGAGCTTCTTGAATCGGAGGGCGCTGAGGCTGTTATGCCGGATCTTATGGACTTCCTTGCATATTGCTCCTACAACGCGAACTTTAAGTACGAGGCTTTGGGAAAGTCAAAGAAATCAAGGCGTATCAACAACCTGATCGTGGCCTTCTATGAATTCATGAGAAAGGATGCGGTCAAGGAGTTTACAAAGAGTAAGAGGTTTGAGTCGCCTACGCATATAGCCAAGCTTGCCGAATATGCCAAGCCGATCGTTTCCATGGGCAATCAGACCGGTGAAGGTTGGTTCCTGACGGGAGAGATGATCGAACTCATACATTCTGAAGTTCCGAACATCGTTTGCTGTCAGCCTTTCGCGTGTCTTCCCAACCACATTGTGGGAAAGGGCGTTATCAAGGAACTCAGAAGGCAGTTCCCGGAAGCGAATATTGTTGCGGTTGACTATGATCCCGGAGCTTCCGAGGTTAACCAGCTGAACAGGATCAAACTTATGCTTGCAACGGCAAACAAAAATCTAAAAGGAAAGTTTACGGTGTAAAGTAAATTATGAATATTAATGAAGCACTTGATTATGTGCATGGTCTCAGATGGATGAGCAAGAAACTCGGCCTTACAAAGACGGTGGATCTTTTGAACAGGCTGGGAAATCCTGAGAAAAAGCTTAAGTTTGTTCACGTTGGCGGAACAAACGGGAAGGGGTCCACTTCCGCTATGCTCGGCGGGATTTTAAGAAGTGCGGGATACAAGGTCGGACTTTTTACCTCTCCCTTCATTATGCGATTTAATGAGCGCATAATGGTAAGCACTGCGGAAGACTATACGAGAGATTCTTTGTTTGGCTTTAAAGAGATACCGGATGAGGATCTGGCGGAGCTTGTAACCCGCGTAAAAGCGGCTGCGGATGAGATGGAAGAGCCTCCTTCGGAGTTTGAATTTGTCACGGTTATCGGTCTCATGTACTTCCTTGAGCAAAAATGTGACATTGTTGTTCTTGAAGTGGGGATGGGCGGCGAGTTTGATGCCACCAACGTTATCCCTGCACCTCTTGCGGTCATAATGGTAAACATAGGCCTCGACCATATGCAGTATCTCGGTAATACGGTTACCGAGATCGCGAGAACAAAGTCCGGCATAATCAAGCAGGGCTCCGATGTGGTTTTTTACGGTGAGTGTCAAGAGGCTGAAACGGTAATAGAGGAAAAATGTGCAGAAACGGGCAGCAAGCTTGTGATCCCTGATTTCTCCAAAATATCCGTAAAAAAAGCGGATCTTGGCGGACAGGTGTTTTCCTATGGCGGCTACACCCTTAATATGCCTATGATCGGTGCTTATCAGAGAAAGAATGCGGCAGTGGTCATTGAGGCAGTGGCACTTCTCAGGAAGAAGGGCTTAAAGATCACCAAAAAGGCTGTTGTAGCAGGCATAGAAAATACAAAATGGATCGCAAGACTTGAAAAGCTGGCGAACGAACCTCTTGTTTTTGTGGACGGTTCTCATAATCCTCAGGGAATGAGAGCGACCATAGATACGATAAAGAGTTGCATAGAGGTTAAAAAGCCCGGACAGCCCAGGGTGATCTGTGTGTTCGGTGTAATGGCGGACAAGGACGTTAGCGGAATCCTTTCGATCATGTCCGAAGCAGCAAGCGAGATCATCTGCGTTCAGCCGGTTTATCCCCGTGCCATGAAGTATGAGGAATTGTACCGAAAAGCGGTTTCGATATGCAAAAATGAGACGGAGAGCATCATTCCGGGCGGGAATGTGAACGACGGTATCATAATGGGGCTGAGTCATGCCAAGAAGAATGATATTGTTCTTTGTCTCGGGTCTCTTTATATGGCATCCGAGGTTCGAAACTTCTTTACATCAAAGCCAAAAGAACACAATTAGTACATATTTTGATGATATGATCTGACAAAGGGAGTTTTTACAGGTCAGAAATTATGAAAATATGGATCAAAACAATTATATATGCGGTTGCAGCCGGTCTGATCATTACGCTTGCCTTTGCGGTAGAGGGTTTTGTAAAAAGCAGGATCGCCGAGACAAAAGTTAAACAGGTGATGGTGAAACAGCAGGAGGTTTTCAGCAAATTGTCCGCCGAAAACAGCCCGGATGAAAAGAGCATTACGGACACCGGCGTTTACAATGTTTCGGGCGCTGCGGAATGTGCAATGCCCGCACTTGTTTCGGTAGGCGTAACAACCGTTTCTTACACCTATGATTTTTTCGGCAGGGAGTATTCCTACGAGAACAGCGGCAATGCATCGGGTATTATTGCGGCACAAAACTATGACGAGCTGTTGATCGTTACAAATAATCATGTCGTGGAAGGGATCACAAACGTTAATGTTACATTTATCGACGGAACGACGGTGGAAGCGGCGGTTAAGTCGGCCGAAGAATCCGAAGATCTGGCTGTGATCTCCGTTAAACTTACAAAGATACCTACGGAAACTCTTGCCAAGATCAGGATCGCCACCTTTGGAGATTCGGATGCTCTTGTACCGGGAGAAAGGGTCATTGCCATAGGAAATGCTCTCGGCTATGGCCAGTCCGTTACCGTAGGTGTTGTCAGCGCGTTGGGAAGAGAAGTCGAGATGGATGATTACACCTTAACCCTTATCCAGACCGATGTGGCCATTAATCCCGGAAACAGCGGAGGAGCACTTCTCAACTCAAGAGGTGAGGTTGTCGGCATCAATAATGTAAAGATAGCATCTACCTCGGTAGAGGGAATATGTTATGCGATCCCCGTAACCACAGCGTTGCCCATTATAGAGGAACTTATGGTGAGGGTCGAGCTTCCCTATGCACAGCAGGCAAGTCTCGGCTTTAAGGGAGAGATCATCAGTGCCGAAGGCTCCAAGTATTACAATATTCCCAGAGGCATATACATCAGAGAAGTTAAAAGCGGGTCTCCGGCCGAGGAAGCCGGTATCAAGCCCGGTTACATAATCACAGCCATTAACGGAAGACCTGTCTATTCGCCGGAAAGCTATGAGAAGATCATGTCCTACACTCAAGGCGGAAGCAAGGGGACCGTTACGGTTAAAAAGCCTGTTGAAGGTGAGTATGTTGAAGAAACCTACAATGTTACCTTTTCATACAGGGAGACCGGCGGACGTTAAGGCGCATTTTGATATGAGGGTAGAATATGGCAAATTTATTGGACTATCTTGATTGGCGCGGCGATCTTACATTCGACGCGGATCATATGAATGAGCTTGATTGCCTTATGTTTTCATGGTTATCCTATGTGGATTTTGAAGGCATCGTTCCGCATGAATTTGCTCGTGCTGTTACTTTAAAAAAAGCTTCCGCAGCTTTCCTTGAAAAGAATAATCTTGAGAAGATACTTTCTGAATCGCTTTCCTTTACCAGAACGGCGGGGCTTGCTTTGAAAAAAGCTGCCGAAACCGTCCGATTCGCAAAGGTTAAATTGTTTGGCTACAGGAACGAGATCGATTACGACCATGATTCTCAGTTTGCGGCTGTAACCGCTCAGATCGATCCGAGAACAGCAGTCATAATCTTCAGAGGAACGGATGATTCCATCGTGGGCTGGAAAGAGGACTTCAATATGTGCTTTATGCCCGAAGTCCCTGCTCAGAAAAAAGCTTTTGAGTATTTAAAAGAGGCAGCGTCCAAGGTACGTGGTAATCTGTACATATGCGGACATTCCAAGGGCGGTAATCTGGCAGTTTTTTCAGCTGCCAATGTCAAACCCGGGATACAGAACAGGATAATCAGGATCTACAATTTCGACGGACCCGGCTTTGGCGACAAGACCATTCTCGGACCCAATGCCGAGAACATTTTCAAAAAGACAGAGAGCTACACTCCGACGGAATCTATAGTCGGAATGCTGCTTAATCATGTGAGTGATTATCATGTGGTAAGGAGTACGCAAAAGAGCGTTATGCAGCATGATGTGCTGTCATGGATGCTTGTCGGAACCCATTTCGTTACCGTTGATGAAGTGGAAAGCAAGAGCCTGGCTTTCGACGAGACCATGAAGAATTGGCTTAAGCAGATGACGGATGAGGAAAGGGAGAAGTTCATAGATTCGCTCTTTAAGATACTGTCCGCAAACGAAGCAAAGACCACAATGGACATCAGCGCGGATTTCTTTAAGAGTGTTGCCGGTATGCTCAAGGAGTATACAAATCTCAGCAAAGAAGCAAGAAATATGCTTAAGAAATTTACAGGTGTGTTCATTAAAGAAGGAAGCGAATCACTGAAAAAAAGGAAACGTAATCAGGGTAAATTAACTGACAAATGATCATTTTGAGCCTTCTTTTTCAAGTTTTCGGTTGACAGTGAAAAAAATAAGGCTTACAATAAGTACATAAGGGTGGAATAATGTGTTCCGCCATGGATTTTTTTAGGAGTATGGAAATGATATCGGGGAAAAATAAATCAAATCCTTTATTGATCGCTCTTTCGATCATCGGAGGTTTAACTGTTGCATTCGCACTGATCTATTCTTTCTATAATCTTGTGTCGGGCAATGCCTATAAGGATGTTGACAATGATGAGGAAGAATTCGAGGAAGATGAAAAATCTTCCAAATAATCCAAAAATATTAATATGAAAAATTGCTGACCGACTTTTCGGTCGGCACTTTTTATACTGAAAAGGATAAATATGGAAAAAACTTTAACACTTAATCCGGAACAGCAAAAGGCTGTAATGCATGACAAGGGACCTTTGCTTATCCTGGCAGGGGCGGGAAGCGGCAAAACAAGGGTGTTGACCCAAAGGATTGCCAGGCTTATCAATGAACTGGATGTGTCCCCCTACCAGATCCTTGCGATCACTTTCACCAACAAAGCGGCCAAGGAAATGAAGGAACGAGTGCAAAAGGCCGTGGGAGAGGGAAGTGATTATATTCAGGTCTCTACGTTTCATTCAACCTGTGTAAGGATACTCAGAAGGTTCTGCGAGTATCTGGGGTATGAAAGAAGCTTTACGATCTACGACTCCGACGATCAAAAGACACTTGTAAAGAATGTTCTTAAGCAATTAAACATTGATACGAAGCAGTTTAAGGAAAAGGCGATACTTGCCCGCATCTCAAAAGCCAAGGATGAACTCATAGATCCCGAGAGGTTTGAGGCTGAGGCGGTTGATTATTATGATAAAAAAATAGCGGTCATATATAAAGAGTACCAAAGACAGCTTAAGGTTTGCAATGCTTTTGATTTTGACGATCTGATCAACAAGACGGTTGAACTTTTCAACACCTGTCCGGATGTTTTGAAATACTACAGACACAGATTCCGGTATATTATGGTGGATGAGTATCAGGACACCAATACGGCTCAGTTTGAATTTGTTCGTTTGCTGGCGGAGCATGAAAACGAAGACGGAGAGATCGAAAAAAATCTTTGCGTGGTCGGTGACGATGATCAGTCGATCTACAAGTTCAGAGGAGCAAACATCAAGAACATCCTGAACTTTGAAAAATTCTTTCCTGATACAAAGGTAATAAAACTTGAACAGAATTATCGTTCAACACCGGATATACTCGATGTAGCCAATGCGGTGATCCATCACAATACGGAACGTAAGGACAAGAGACTTTGGACCGCAAATGAAAAGGGCTCCGCAGTGCATTACACACAATATCCGGATGAGATTGCGGAGGCTGACGGCGTAGCTTCAAGGATCATGAGCATCATGGAAAGGAGCAACGCGGAGTACGGTGACTTTGCCGTATTGTATCGTACAAATGCCCAGTCTCTGTCGTTTGAAAAATCCATGCGTTCACACAGTCTTAAAGCTAAGACCATCGGCGCGGTTTCCTTCTTTGAAAGACGAGAGATAAAGGATATCATTGCCTATCTGAAAACCATTGATAATGCAAAGGATGACATAGCGACAAGACGTATCCTGAATGTACCCAGACGAGGCATCGGAGCAACTTCCGTGGAAAAGATAGCCGATTATGCGGCGAGCAACGGATTATCCTTTTATGAAGGGCTTGCAAGGATTGATTTTGTACCCGGGGCGGAAAGAACAAGAGAAAAAGCAAAAAGCTTTATAGCTTTGATAGAAAGCTTAAGATATGAACAGAACAATAATAAGCCTTCCATTAAGGAACTGATAAAGTACCTTTTGGAAGAAACGGGATATATTGAGTATCTCAGGGACGACGATCCGGAAACCTCCGATGAAAGAGAACAGAACGTGGAAGCCCTGGTTTCATATGCCGACAGGTATGAATCCGAGACTGACGACGAAGAAAAGGATCTGACCGGCTTTTTGGAATACTGCGGACTGAACGCCGAGGAATCAGCTTCCGAAGACGATGAAGATGACGGGAATTATATTTCCCTGATGACCTTGCATAATGCAAAGGGGCTTGAATTCCCCTATGTATTTCTTGTGGGCATGGAGGATGGACTTTTCCCGAGTAACCTTTCGATCTATGCGGAGAATTCTGAAGAGGAGATAGAAGAGGAACGAAGGCTCTGTTATGTCGGTATTACAAGAGCTATGAAGGAATTATTCCTTTCGGGAGCAAAGTTGAGGAGATTGTACGGTGAACAACAGTTCAACAGACCGTCAAGATTTTTAAATGAAATTCCAAGATATATGTTGGATATGAGCGCAACATTCAGTAATTACAGGAGGCAGAATTATATGGATAGCGAAATCAAAGAAAAGAAGCCAACACCGGCGTACACAAAAGCTAACGGTGATGACGGATACAAGAGACACGATGGCGGCGATCTGTCAGCAGAGCCTTATGCTTTGAACTATGGCAAGATCTTCTCCAAGAGTTCCGGAGAGACTTCGCTTGCCTATGCCGAGGGAGACACGGTTTCTCACATCAAGTTTGGTAAAGGAAAGGTCGTTTCCATCGTAAAGGGCGGGAAGGACTACGAAGTAACGGTTGATTTCCCCAACTTCGGAACCAAAAAGATGCTTTCGGCTTTTGCCAATCTTAAAAAGGTGGAATAATAAAAAAGCAGCAACTCTTGTTAAGGAGTTGCTGTATTGTTTTGAGTTATTTGGTGTCTTCGGGAAGGGGAGCTACTCTTGAAAAAGCCATATCGTAACCGTCGTTTCCATAGTTTAAGGAACGGTTAACACGGCTGATGGTTGCTGTGGAAGCACCTGTTTCTTCAGCAATCTCAAGATAAGTCTTCTTAGCCCTTAACATTGCAGCAACCTGAAAACGCTGTGCGAAAGAAAGGATTTCGTTTACTGTACATATATCCTCAAAAAAGCTATAGCACTCGTCACGGTTTTGCAAACTGAGTACCGCATCAAAAAAATAATCTACTGCGGGTGTCTTAATGTTAATACTCATTTCTTATATTCCTCCATCTTGCCTAAATGGCAACTTACATTGCTTTTATATTTTAACACTACACAATTCTAAAGTAAATAGTTAAAAAAATATTTTTTACCTGATTTTAACTTAAGTGTTACAGTAGCATTGTAAAAAAAAAATTTTCCCACATCACTAATTTAGTGTTGTAAAATGAATATAAAAGTGGTAAAAATATATGCATGATTTTTTTGAAACTTTAAACTTTTGTAGATCATGTCAGACCTGAATCCCATTTCACAGGAGCAACCAATATGTATAAGATACTTAAAAAAAGAATGTTATCCGATAATATTGTGCTGATGGATGTATATGCACCCAGAGTGGCACATAAGTGTCTTCCGGGACAGTTCATCATCGTTCGTCCCGATGAAAGAGGCGAAAGAATTCCGCTGACCATATGCGATTATGATCGTAAGGAAAACAGCGTTACCATAGTGTTCCAGACCGTGGGCGCTTCCACAAAGATGATGGCGTCTTACAATGTCGGAGATGAATTTGCTGATTTTACCGGTCCTTTGGGACTCCCTTCCGATCTTTGCAATGAAAGCACGGAAGAATTGAAGAAAAAAAAGATCATCTTCATGGCAGGAGGCGTCGGAACAGCTCCCGTTTATCCTCAGGTTAAATGGTTACATGAACAGGGCATAGATGCCGATGTTATCATCGGTGCAAGAAATGAATCCCTTATCATCCTTGAGGACGAAATGAGAAAGGTTGCCGGAAATGTTTATGTCACTACCGACGACGGTACAAAGGGACGTAAGGGTAATGTAAACGATTGCCTTAAGTATCTGGTGAACGAAGAACACAAGACCTATAACCATGCGGTAGCCATCGGACCGATCATCATGATGAAATTTGCTTCTCTTCTTACCAAGGAACTCAATATCCCCACTGTGGTTTCCATGAACCCCATAATGGTGGACGGAACAGGCATGTGCGGTGCTTGCAGAGTGCTTGTTGACGGTAAGGTTAAATTCGCTTGTGTTGACGGACCTGAATTTGACGGACATCTGGTTGATTTTGACAATGCAATGAAACGTCAGCAGCTGTACAAAACCGAAGAAGGGCGGGCACTTCTTGCGATAAGGGAAGGCGACACTCATCACGGCGGATGCGGAAATTGCAATTAAGGGAGAACGTCATATGGCAGTAGATAAAATGAAAAGAGTTCCTATTAAGGAACAGGAAGCTCAGAAAAGAGCAAAGAATTTTGAAGAGGTTTGCCTTGGCTACAGCCTTGAAGAGGCTATGGCAGAGGCATCAAGATGCCTTAAGTGCAAAAATCCTCAATGCAGAACGGGATGTCCCGTAGAGATCAACATACCCGAGTTCGTGAGACACATTGAAGACGGAAACATAGAAGGCGCATATAACGAGATAAGTAAGTATTCGGCTCTTCCCGCGATCTGCGGACGTGTTTGCCCGCAGGAGACACAATGCGAAGCAAAGTGTATTAGAGGCATCAAGGGAGAAGCTGTTTCCATCGGAAAGCTTGAGCGTTTTACCGCCGATTGGGCGAGAGAGAACAACATCAAGCCTGTGGGAGCAAAAGAGAAAAACAACATTAAGGTGGCGGTCATCGGATCGGGTCCTTCAGGTCTCACATGCGCAGGTGAGCTGGCCAAGAAAGGCTATGACGTTACTATCTTTGAAGCTCTTCACGAGGCGGGCGGCGTTCTTGTTTACGGTATTCCCGAGTTCCGTCTTCCCAAGGATACGGTAGTTAAAGCCGAGGTTGAGAATGTTAAGAGCCTGGGAGTAAAGATAGAGACGGATGTTATCGTAGGTAAGTCCGTTACAATAGACGAACTTATGGAAGATGAGGGCTTTAAAGCCGTGTTTATCGGCTCGGGAGCAGGTCTTCCCAAGTTCATGGGAATCCCCGGAGAACAGGCTAACGGTGTGTTTTCCGCCAACGAATTCCTTACAAGAAACAACCTTATGAAAGCCTTCAGAGACGATTACGACACACCTATCTTCAAGGGTAAGAAGGTTGCCGTAATAGGCGGAGGAAATGTTGCCATGGATGCGGCAAGAACCGCACTCAGACTCGGAGCGGAAACCTACATTGTTTACAGACGTTCCGAAGCAGAGCTTCCCGCAAGAGCGGAGGAAGTCCATCATGCCAAGGAAGAAGGCATCATCTTCAAACTCCTCACCAATCCCAAGGAGATACTTGTGGATGAGAACGGATGGGTAAAGGGACTCACCTGTGTGGAAATGGAGCTCGGCGAACCCGATGCTTCGGGAAGAAGAAGACCTGTTGAAAAGGTCGGATCAGAGTTTACCATTGATACGGATACGGTAATAATGGCTCTCGGAACAAGCCCCAATCCTCTAATTTCTTCCACCACCGAGGGACTGGAGATAAACTCACATCAGTGCATAGTTGCCGAGGAGATCACCGGTCAGACCTCACGCGCGGGCATATTTGCCGGCGGAGATGCCGTAACCGGTGCAGCTACCGTTATACTTGCAATGCAGGCAGGTAAACAGGCAGCAGCCGCTATTGATGAGTATTTGAAGAACAAGTAAAGTTTTTACTACCTTTTAGTTCAAAAAAATACGGTTATTTTTCTGCCACCGCTATGAGAAAATAGCGGTGGTATTTTTATTATATGCATATAAACCATGTGCGGTATAAGAGGAGGATAACAATGTTTAAAGGACTGAAAAGGTGTATCGCAATAGTGCTTTGCTCTGTGCTTGCGGCGGGAGCTTTGACGGCATGCGGCAATGAGAGTAAAGAGCCTGAAACGGTAGTTGAAGAACCTCAGCAAAGCGGTGAGGATAAAATGAACGAAACTGACAGAAAAGACGACGGTAAGATCAGAAGCGCTCTAACATCCCTGGAAGTAATGGAGTTGATGGGAGGCGGTATTAATCTCGGAAACACTATGGAAGCAACCAATGGCAGAGCAAGCCACGGAGTCGGTGCCGATCCTTCTGTGTATGAGACAAGCTGGGGACAGCCCATTACAACTCAAAAGATGTTGAACGATATGAAGGCTGCGGGCTTTGATACCATACGTATCCCCGTTGGCTGGACCAGCGGTATGCATGTGGAAGACAAGGACTATACGATTGACTCCAAATTTATGGCAAGAGTGACGGAGATCGTGGACTACGCAAGAAATGCGGGAATGTACGTTATTGTTAATGACCACTGGGACAACGGCTGGTGGGGAATGTTCGGCTCCGACAGCAAAGAAACCCAAAACGAGGCAATGAAGCTCTACACTTCCATGTGGAAGCAGATAGCGGAAAACTTCAAGGATTATTCGGATTACCTGATTTTTGAATCCGCAAACGAGGAATTGGGTGCGCGTTTTGATGAAGACAGCATTTTCTGCAAAGATTCGGCTCAAACACCCCTCGGCATAGAGGAAAAGTTCAGTCTGTGCAACGAAGTGAATCAGGCCTTCGTTGATACCGTAAGAGCAACAGGCGGCAATAACGCGGAAAGATTCCTTCTCATAGCCGGTTTTGGTACGGACATAAACAATACAACCGATGATAGATTCAAAATGCCTGCTGACAAGGCATTAAAGAAGCTCCTCGTTTCGGTTCACTATTACGATCCTTCAAACTATTGTATTTTTGATTCTATCGAAAATTGGGGCGAAACCAAAAACGAATATGAGGATATGAACAATCAGCTGGCCAAGATGAAGGTGTATACCGATGCGGGCATAGGCGTTGTTATCGGCGAATACGGCGTTTTGATCCCTGAGGGCAAGGGCCTTAAAAAGGGTGCAAAGGAGTATACCACAAACTTCCTGAACAATTGTGACGTTTTGGGCTTTGTTCCCGTTCTCTGGGATTGCAACAATCTGTTTAACAGGAACTCCGGCGAGATCATCGACAGCGACATGGCCACACTTTATCTGAACCATTCCTACAGCTCACAGCAGCTTTCGGGCAAGGAATACGTTACAATGGCTCAGAAAGAGATGCAGAGCGCATATGATAACGCAAAAGAAGCTTTTGCGCTTAAGGACGACGAGGCCATAGCATGGCTTATGTATACATCCTCGGACTGGGCTGTTTCCTACAGTGTGGGTGATGAATACAATCCTTCCAATATGACCGCGGGCATAGTTCCCACGGATGTGTATGTAACGGGAGACGGAGAGTACACCGTAGGACTTGATTTTACAAAGACAGCCGGCGGATCTGCCAACAGCACCGTTTTCTGTGCTTTGGGCATAGATAACGGAGAAAAACTGTTCCCTGATTGCCTTGTCACGCTTAAAGAGATCCTTATCAACGGGGAGAAATATGAATATAAGAAGCTTCCTTACTGCACCTCCGATGACAAAAATTGTACAAGGATTAATCTCTATAATGAATGGATAGGAAAGATGAGCGAGGTAAAGGATATACGTACTCCTATGGGAAGAACCATGGTGGCAACGCCTCTCATCCTTGATCCTGCGACTCTCGGCAACGTTGAAACCATCTATGTTACCTTTAATGTAAAAACCAAATAGGTTTATGGATTATTTATAAAAAAAGTTAGCATTAGCACTTGACAAAGCCGAGTGCTAATGCTATTTTATTTTTATCAATTAGCACTCTAAAGATTTGAGTGCTAACAACCGAAAACCGATTTTATTTACAGAAAGGAACCGGGGACTTGGAAATAGATGACAGAAAATGGACAATTCTAAATGCCATAATCAGAAACTATCTTGAGACCGGAGAGCCGGTCGGGTCAAGAACAATATCAAAGTTCACAGATCTTAACCTTTCATCGGCAACCATCCGAAATGAGATGAGCGACCTTGAGGAAATGGGCTACATCATATCTCCTCACACTTCGGCAGGAAGAATTCCCACCGATAAGGCTTACAGACTCTATGTAGATAAGATGATGGAAAGCAAGGACAGGGAGATCAAGGAGATCAAGAACATGCTCCTTGATAAAGCCGATAAGATGGAAAATCTTCTTGAACAGGCCACAAAGCTTCTGGCTGCAAGCACAAATTACACCGCAATGGTTACAACGCCCATGTACAGAAGCAGAAAAGTCAAGTTTGTTCAGCTGACGGAAGTAAGTGATAATTCGGTGCTTGTGGTTATCCTGATAGAGGGGAACATTGTTAAAAACAAAGTTATCGAAGTGTCCAAAAGTATTGAACCTGAAACAATGCTTAAGCTTAACCTTATGCTTAACACCTTCCTTCAGGGCTTGGATCTTTCCGAGATAACGCTGGAGATCATCGGAAAAATGAAAAAGCAATCCGAGGGCTTGGGAAGTGTTGTGAACGATGTTCTCGACGCCGTGGCTCAGGCTCTTGGCGAAGAGGAAAAGATAAAGGTTTACACCAGCGGAGCAACAAATATTCTCAAATATCCCGAGCTTTCCGCAGGTGATGCCGCATCTGACATTCTCTATGAAATAGAAGAGAAAAAAGAACTGGCCGAGCTCATGAAGAAAGAGGATGAAAACGGTAATCCCATTCAGGTTTACATCGGAGATGAAGTTACCGTGGAGTCCATGAAGGATTGTTCCGTTGTGACCGCAACCTATGAATTGTCCGACGGAATGTACGGAAAATTCGGCATAGTAGGTCCCAAGCGTATGGATTACGATAAGGTGGTTTCTGCATTGACAACGATCAAAAATCAGATTGATGAGTTGATAAAGAAATAGCTGAAAGGAGAATTTGACTTGAACGCCAAAGAACTGGAGAAAAAAGTTAAAAACAAAAACAAGGCCGAGAATGCGGAAAAGACTGCAGAGACGACCGAAGAAACGGCTGAAGAAGTAAAGGAAGAAGCAGCTGAGGAAGAAGCGGCTGCGGAAGAAAAGACCGAAGATAAGCCAGAAGAAAAGCCCGAAGAAAGCAAGAAAGATAAAAAGGACAAGAAGGATACGGAAATTGCGGAATTGAATGACAGGATCCTTCGTCAGATGGCTGAATTCGATAATTACCGCAAACGAACCGAGAAAGAAAAAGCTTTAATGTTTGATATGGGAGCGAAGAACATCGTTGAAAAGATCCTTCCCGTTATCGACAACTTCGAAAGAGGCTTTGATATGCTTTCTGAAGAAGAAAAAGCCAAGCCTTTCGCGGCGGGAATGGAAAAGGTTTATAAGCAGATGATGACCGGTCTTGCGGAAGCGGGACTCAAGGAGATCAAAGCTTTAAATTGCGAATTTAATCCGGACATTCATAATGCAGTGATGCATGTTGAAGATGAAAACGCAGGCGAGAACGTTATCGTTGAAGTTTTCCAGAAGGGTTATTTTTATAAAGATACCGTTGTGAGACATTCAATGGTAAAGGTAGCAAATTAAAAAAGAAAAATTCACATGGATCTGAATATATGATCGGATCCGTGCATATTATCAGGAGGACAAAAAAATGAGTAAGATTATCGGTATTGACCTTGGAACCACGAATTCGTGCGTTGCTGTTATGGAGGGCGGAAAGCCCGTTGTTATTACAAACCCCGACGGAGGAAGAACAACACCTTCAGTGGTTGCTTTCACGAAGACAGGTGAAAGAATTGTCGGTGATTCCGCAAGACGTCAGGCAGTTACAAACTCAGAGAAGACGATCTCTTCCATCAAGAGACATATGGGAACCGATTTCAGGATCTCCATTGATGACAAGAGATATTCACCTCAGGAGATTTCGGCTATGATCCTTCAGAAGCTGAAGGCAGATGCGGAAGCTTATCTCGGAGAACCCGTTAAGGAAGCCGTTATCACAGTTCCCGCTTACTTCAACGATGCTCAGCGTCAGGCAACAAAGGACGCAGGTAAGATCGCCGGTCTTGATGTAAAGAGAATCATCAACGAGCCTACCGCAGCAGCTCTTGCTTACGGTCTTGACAACGAAACAGAGCAGAAGATCATGGTTTATGACCTTGGTGGCGGTACATTCGATGTTTCCATCATCGATATAGGCGACGGTGTTATCGAAGTTCTTGCAACAGCCGGCAACAACAGACTCGGCGGCGATGATTTCGATGATCGTGTAATGAGATACCTGATCGACGAATTCAAGAAAGCAGAAGGCGTTGATCTCTCTGCAGACAAGATGGCTGTTCAGAGGCTTAAAGAAGCTGCCGAGAAGGCAAAGAAAGAACTTTCCACACAGACACAGACAAACATCAACCTTCCTTTCATCACTGCTACGGCAGAAGGACCCAAGCACCTGGACATCAACCTTACCCGTGCTAAGTTCGATGAACTTACAAGAGATCTTGTAGATGCAACAAGAGAGCCCGTTCAGACAGCCCTCAGAGATGCGGGTCTTACACCTTCCGATCTCGGCAAGGTACTCCTTGTAGGTGGTTCAACAAGAATTCCTGCTGTTCAGGAACTTGTTAAGCAGATGACAGGCAAGGAGCCTTCCAAGAGCCTGAACCCCGATGAGTGTGTTGCTATCGGTGCTTCAATTCAGGGTGGTACACTTGCCGGAGAAGGCGGCTCCAAGTCGGTTCTTCTTCTTGATGTTACACCCCTTACACTTTCCATTGAGACCCTCGGTGGAATCGCTACACCTCTTATTGAGAAGAATACAACAATTCCCGCTAAGAAGAGCCAGGTATTCTCAACAGCGGAAGATGGTCAGACAGCAGTAGACATCAACGTAGTTCAGGGTGAAAGAAAGTTCGCGAAAGACAACAAGTCACTCGGCCGTTTCAGACTCGACGGCATCCCTTCGGCTCCCAGAGGAGTACCGCAGATCGAGGTTACCTTCGATATCGATGCAAACGGTATCGTAAATGTATCCGCTAAGGATCTCGGAACCGGTAAGGAACAGCACATCACCATCACAGCAGGCACAAACCTTTCCGATGATGATATCGCTAAGGCTGTTAAGGAAGCAGCCGAGTACGAGGCTCAGGACAAGAAGAGAAAAGAAGCTGTTGATACAAAGAACGAGTGTGATTCCTTCGTATTCCAGACCGAAAAGAGCTTAAAGGAGATCGGCGACAAGCTTCCCGAGAGCGATAAGGCAAACGTTCAGAGAGATCTTGACAATCTTAAAGAGCTTGTTAATAAGGCAAATCCTGAGGTTATGTCTGAGAATGAGGTTAACGATCTCAAGGCAGCCAAGGAAAGACTTATGGAATCGGCTCAGAGTCTCTTCTCCAAGCTCTATGAGCAGAACAATGCAGGCGCTCAGGGCGCGGGCCCCGATATGAGCGGCATGCGAGGTAACAATGCCAACGGTGGTGCCGCAGGCGGCAGCAACAAGAATGATGACGTTGTTGACGGAGATTTCAGAGAAGTATAATAGATTACAAACCTTAAGGGGGCGTGAACAACGCCCCTTAATGGCTTTATTTCAATAGATCATTGCAACATGAGGATTTTTTTATATGGCAGAAAGTAAACGCGACTATTACGAGGTGCTCGGAGTAACCAAGAACGCCTCCGATGATGAGATTAAAAAAGCATACAGAGTTTTGGCCAAGAAGTATCATCCCGACCTCAACCCGGGAAACAAGGAAGCCGAAGAAAAGTTTAAGGAGGCTTCCGAAGCATATGCCATCCTTTCCGATGCCGACAAGAGAAGAAAGTATGATCAGTTCGGTCATGCAGCCTTTGAGAACGGCGGCGGTGCGGGAGCAAGCGGTTTTGGTTTCGGTGATATGGGAGATATATTCTCTAACTTCGGAGACATTTTCGGAGATCTGTTCGGCGGTATGGGCTTCGGCGGAAGAAGAAGCTCCGCAAGCAGTGCGGACGAACCTCAGAAAGGCCAGAGCTTACGAATAGGTGTTACCATTTCTTTCGAGGAAGCTGTTTTCGGTACGAAAAAAGAGATCAGCTTCAACGGTCATGAGACCTGTCCGGAATGTAACGGTACAGGGGCAAGAAAGGGTTCGAAGCCCGAGGTCTGCCCTCAATGTAAGGGAAGAGGCCAGGTTATCTTCCAGAGACAGTCTTTGTTCGGCATGACTCAGAGCGTGCAGGTTTGCCCTCAGTGTCGCGGCAAAGGAAAGATCATTAAAGACAAGTGCCCTAATTGTTATGGCGAAGGCGTTATTACCAAGAAGAGAACGATCGAGGTGTCCATTCCCGCAGGTATTGATGACGGACAGTCTGTTCGTCTGAGCGGTCAGGGCGAACCCGGTACCAACGGAGGACCCAGAGGAGATATTCTTGTGGAAGTCAGAGTTAAAGACAGCCCGATCTTCCAGAGAGACGGCAATGATCTTTACGAAAACGTTCCTCTTCCTTTCACAAAAGCAGCACTTGGCGGAGATATCAGGATCAATACCGTTGACGGTGATGTTATCTACACGGTATCACCCGGAACCCAGACAGATACGAGAGTACGTTTACGCGGCAAGGGTGTTCCTTCGGTCCGCAGTTCGAACGTAAGAGGAGACCTCTATGTGAACTTCGTGGTTCAGGTACCCGAAAAACTCACCAAAGAGCAGAAGGAGATACTTGAAGCCTTTGACAGGACGATGGCGGATGTACCCAATGCGGGAGATTCCGGAAAGAACAAAAAGAAAAAATAGAAAAAAGACCTCGAGACCTCGAAAAGAGGTTTCGAGGTCTTTTTAAGAAGGTCTGTTTCACCAGCGTACCTTCCACCTTTCAGTTAATTGTTCCGCGGATTCGCTGATCAAAGGCGGTTTTTTCCTGATTTTTTCTGCAGAGCATTCTGCGGCCAGCTTTTCTTCAAATTTTTTCTCGGATATGGGCAATTCCACCCAGTCATCCGTCCACGATGAAAGGTAGGCTGCATTCGAAAGAGTGAGAGAGTTTATGCCTTCTTCACCGGGAGCTATGAGTTCGGCTCCGTTAAGGATCGCGTCCGCAAAGTTGTTAAGGATCAGGGGATGTCCGTCAACATCCTCCGCATTGAATTCTTCATATTCATTTTCGGGAACCGAGAAACCTTCCTTGCAGCTGAAACAGTATTCTCTTTCACGTTCCTTTAATCGCCATTGCTTTAATATCCCGTTTTCAAGAACGATCTTTCCCTTATCTCCCGAGATCTCAAGACGATTGGTGCCGCAAGCGTCTCCGGTGGTGGTGATAAAGGTCGAGGTTGCACCGTTGGCATATTCTCCGTAGATCGTAACATCATCTTCGACATCTATATTATGGTATTTTCCGAAGGAGCAAAAAGCTCTGATCTTTTGAGGCATACCAAAGATCCATTGCCAAAGGTCAAGGTTATGCGGCGCCTGATTCAACAAAACGCCTCCGCCTTCACCGTTCCATGTGGCACGCCAGGTCCCGGAATCGTAATATGCCTGAGTGCGGTACCAGTTTGTAATGATCCAGACCATACGTTTCAATTCGCCCAGTTCGCCGCTTTGAATTATATTTCGGGCTTTCATGTATAAAGGATTTGTTCTCTGGTTGAACATTATACCGAAGATCCTGCCGGAGGCTGCAGCTGCTTCGTTCATTTCTCTGACCTGACTTGTATATACCCCCGCGGGCTTTTCGATAAGGACATGCAGACCGTTTTTCAGACCGTCGATGGCGATGGAGGGATGATCGTAATGGGGAACGCATACAAGGATCGCATCAACCTTTCCGCTTACGATCAGTTCATGAGAGGAAGCATAGGCTTCAATTTCGGGATGTGCTTCCGGGACCTTTTTCAGTTTTTCGGGAACAATGTCGGCAACTGCGGTCACTTCAATGTTCGGACTTTCACCCTTCAATATGTTTCGAAGATGACCTGAACCCATGTTGCCCATACCTATAATGCCGAGTCTTACTTTATTCATATCATGTCCTTTCTATCTTGTTTAAGATTTCCTTCAGTGTATCTGTTGCTGCTTTAAAAGCGGTCATATTGTCCGGATAGATAAATTTTCCAAGGAATGCATCCGGTGTTGCTTCAAGTTTGTCCCGACCACTGAATATCGAGAGATGAGGCTCTATGGTGAGAACTGTTCCCCGGTATTTGCCGAGAAGGTACTCAAGGTTTCCGATACCTTTCCCGGCAGGAACTACGGAACCGTCGGCAAGAGCATCTTTTATGTGCATATAGCATACATAGGGGGAGAGCATATCCCAGGCATCTTTGACGTTTTGACCGCATTGAATGAAATTGGCGGGATCAAAAACGGCCTTTAGTTCGGGAAGTGCCTTGTGGATTTCAAGACACTTTGGGGCGGTATCACCGTATATGGCTTTTTCATTTTCATGACAAAGAGTGATCCCGCTTCCTTTTGCGGCTTCAATGAATTTTTCGAGCCGGGAAAGAACGGGTGAGATGCTATCCGCACCGTAGAAGCTGAAAATCCGGATGTTTTTTGCACCTAAAATATGTGCATTTTCAATGCTTCTTTTGAAGCTTTCAAGGTGAGGCTCGAATTCTTCGTTTATACCGATCTTTCCGAAAGGTGAGCCCAGAGACCATATGCCCAGTGAAGCATCATCTGTTTTTTTACGGATCTCAACAGCTTTTTGGGGAGTGATGTCAGCTATGTTAATGCCGTCTACGCCACGTATCTCCAGAAAACGGATATTGTTTTGTTTCATTGCGAGGATCTGCTCGTCAAGTGACGAAGCGGCCTCATCTGCAAAAGCTGAAAGTATGAATGACATAGATACCTCCTTTAGTGTTTTGATTATAGGATAGCATGAAAAAAATGCAATTCAATTGTTAAAAACATGGAAAATATTGCAAATATTCCAAACAGATGATAATATGATCCTGGTGGTGACAATATGAACATTTTGAAAGAATATTATATCGGAGAAAACTATATACGATATGCGGTGAGCGATACCCCTGTTCCTCATGATTTTAATTTTCATGTGCATGACAAGTGTGAGATCTATTATTTCATTGAAGGAAAGGCGCAGTCTTTGATCGAGGCTTCGGTTTACGATCTGAGGAAAGGAAGTCTTATGATTATGAGACCCGGGGAAGCTCATTCCATCAGGATATTGGAACAGGAGAGATATGCACGATATGCCGTAAACTTTCCCATGTCCTTTTTTGATGCGTTTGATCCCAAACGAACCCTGATGCGCCCCTATACGGAAAGAGAACTGGGAAAAGAGAATATGTTCTTTATGCCCGGGCTGGAAAGCATATTTGAAGAGATCACGGCCGAGGGGTTGAGTGAGTATGACAGAAGCGTTGTTTTGAACACCAAGCTTGCCTATCTGCTTGATCAGATTAACAGGGAATATTTTAAAAAAGACCGCCAAAAAACCACATCCTCGTCATTCGCGGGACAGGCGGTGGGCTATGTTAACAGGATAATCTTCTCGGACATTTCGGTAGCCGAGCTGGCAGACAGGTTTTATATGAGCAAGGCGAGCTTTTGCAGGATGTTTAAGGAAGCTACGGGGGCTACACCCTGGGAATACATTACCGCCAAGCGTCTTGTGGCTGCCAGATCGATGATCCTTGCCGGGAGCTCTGCGGGAGAGGCTGCGGAAAAGTGCGGCTTCGGTGATTATTCCTCCTTTTACAGAGCATACAAGAAAAGGTTCGGAACCAGTCCTTACAGCAGTGAAGGGAGAAAATGACTTTTCTTTACGAATCATATGTTTTGTGATAAAATCTAACTTCGCGAGGTTTAGAAAATGTACAGGTTTTACATTGACGAAGAACAGCATATGGGAGAGAAAACGATCGTTAAGGGAGAGGACGTAAACCACATTAAGAATGTGCTCCGTCTTGTGCCCGGAGACAGGATCATCCTTTGCAACGGAAACAATACGGACTATCTGGCAGAGATAGAACGGGAGGACAAGGATGAAATATCCTGCAGAGTGCTTGAGACATCTGAGTCAAAGAGCGAACTTCCGATCGACATTGTTTTGTATCAGGGGTTACCCAAGAAGGATAAGATGGAACTCATAATACAAAAATGTGTCGAACTCGGTGTTTCGGAGATCGTTCCGGTGACCATGAAAAGATGTATCGTTAAGATCGAAGATGAAAGATCGGAGTTAAAAAAGAACCTTCGCTGGAATGAGATCTCAAAAGCGGCTGCGAAGCAATCCGGACGCGGTATCATACCAAAAGTGGGCAGGGCAATGAGCTTTAAGGAAGCACTCAAAACCGCTCAAACACAGGATCCTGAGAATTTGCTCGTGCCCTATGAGAACGAAGAAGGGATTAATTCCATAAAGTCGTTTATATTAAAATTGAAGGAAAAAATGACCTCTGACAGCCCTGTTTCGAGACCTGTTGTTTCGATTTTTATAGGTCCCGAAGGAGGGTTTGACGAGAGTGAGATAGAAGAGGCAAAGAAGGCGGGGGCTGCAACCGTATCTTTGGGAAAGAGAATTTTGAGAACCGAGACCGCAGGGTTTACAACTGCGGCAATCCTTATGTATGAAACGGAGACTGCCGAATGATAGCGTATCTTGATAATGCTGCGACCACAAAGGTGTCGCAGACTGTATTTGATAAAATGAAAGAGGTGTATCTGGAGGATTTCGGTAATCCCTCATCCATGCACAGACTGGGTATGGATGCGGAAAAATATATCAAAGACTCCAGAGAGATAATAACAAAGATCCTTAAGTGTGAGGCAAGTGAGATCGTTTTCACCTCCGGCGGGACGGAATCCAACAACATGGCGCTAATAGGAACAGCCCTTGCAAACAACCGAAGAGGAAAGCATATCATCACCACAAAAATGGAGCATGCATCCGTGTACAATCCTCTGCTTTCTCTTGAAAGCATGGGCTACGAGATATCCTTTGCACCGGTTGACAAGGATGGTCATGTGATCATAGATTCCCTGACGGAACTTGTACGTGAGGATACGATCATCGTTTCCGTCATGTATGTCAACAATGAGATAGGAAGCATCAATGATATTGCGGCTGTTTCAAAGGCAATAAAAGCAAAGAATCCCAATTTGATCTTTCACGTTGATGCCATTCAGGCCTTCGGAAAGATGAACATTGTTCCCAAAAATCTCGGAATCGACCTTATGTCCGTTTCGGGACATAAGATTCATGGACCCAAGGGTAGCGGATTTTTGTATATCAAAAAGGGAACCAGGATCAAACCTATCATATACGGAGGCGGACAGGAAAAAGGAATGCGTTCGGGAACCGAAAACGTTCCGGCCATTGCGGGGCTCGGGCAGGCTGCGGCAGACATTTATGCAAACCTTGCTAAAAACCGCGAGCATATGTATGCCTTAAAGGAAAAACTGATCTGCGGACTGCTTACACTTGACAGGGTTTGTGTTCACACTTTCGGAAAGAGCGGAGAAGAGATCACGGACCTTTCTGAAAAGATACGCACCACAGCACCTCATGTTGTGAGCTGCGGATTTGAAGAGATCAGCAGAAGCGAGGTGCTCCTTCATGCGCTGGAGGACAAGCAGGTCTATGTTTCTTCGGGTTCTGCGTGCTCTTCGAATCACCCGGATATTTCGGGAACTCTGACAGCCATAGGAGCAGAGAACAAATATCTGAATTCCACGCTGAGGTTCAGCTTTGCCACGACCACAACGGAGGAAGAGATCGACTATGCACTGGAGTGTCTTAAGGAACTGCTTCCGGTTTTGAGGAAGTATACGAGGCATTAGGATGGAATATGGAGATTTTTACAAGATAAAAACAATGGTACTTAAGAAAGGAGATTGAGAATGGCGGAAAAATTATTAAAAAGAAACGAAGTCCCTGTTAACGAGACATGGGATCTTTCTCTTCTTTACAAAACGGAAGAGGACATGAACAAAGATATTGAAAAAGCGAAGGAACTTGCGGAAAAGATCGGGAAATTCAAGGGTAAACTCAACAGTGCGGGAAACATTATCGATTGCATGTCATTGTTTGAGGAGTACGCTATATTGTACGATCATATCGGAGCCTATGTGGGACTGGCGGTAGAAACCGATCATACAGACTCCGATCTGGCCGACAGATGTGAAAGGGTCATGAATATCTTCAATGGTCTGGATACGGACCTGTCCTTTGTGGAGAGCGAGATCGGTCGTGCCGATGAGGACGTGCTGAAGCAGGCAAAGGAAGAAAATGCAGCATATGCAAATTATATCGACGAAATATTGAGAAAGAGACCGTATATGCTTTCCGATGAAACGGAGGAGGCACTCACCGCGCTCGACCAGACATTGGGAGCCGGTTATGAAACCTATCTTTCCGCAAAGCATGCGGACATGAAGTTCGATGATTTTGAAGTCGACGGAGTAAAGTATCCTCTCGGTTATTCTCTTTTTGAGGATGATTATGAATATGATTCGAGAACGCCCGTAAGACGTGCTGCTTTTAAGGCATTTTCGGACAAGATCAGACAGTACAGAAATGTAACCGCAACAGCATACAATCAGTGCGTGAGAAAGGAGAAGACGATCTCTGATCTCAGAGGCTTTGCGGATGTTTATGAGAGTCTGCTGTTCAGCGACAAGGTTACACGAGATCTTTACGATCGTCAGATCGATCTCATCATGAGCAAGCTTTCCGTACATATGAGGAAATATGCAAACCTCATAAAAAAGGTTCATAAGCTGGACAAAATGACATATGCCGATCTTAAACTTCCCATTGATACTGAATACAGCCCCAAGGTTACGATAGAAGAGGCTAAGGAGTATTGTGTAAAAGGTCTTTCGATCTTGGGAGAGGATTATGTGAAGATGGTGGAGGAAGCATTTGACAACCGCTGGTTCGATTTTGCCAACAATGAAGGCAAATGCACGGGTGGTTTCTGCTCCAGCCCTTATCGGAAGAATTCTTACATTCTGCTTTCGTTTAACGGACGTATGTCCGATGTGTTCACCATGGCTCATGAACTCGGTCATGCCGGACATTTCAGAGCATGCGGGAATGCACAGAGTATCTTTGATACTAATGTATCCGGTTATTTTGTGGAGTCACCTTCGACAATGAATGAACTGCTTCTTGCACATTATCTCTTAAAGACAAGTGATGACAAGAGATTTAAGCGATGGGTACTTGCGAATATGGTCGGAAACACCTATTACCACAACTTTGTTACTCATCTGCTCGAAGCGGCTTATCAGAGAGAGGTTTACAAGATCATAGAGGAAGGCGGAAGCGTTCAGGCTGACACTCTTGATGAGATCTTTACGGACGTCCTTAAAAAGTTCTGGGGCGATGACGTGGAGCTTACGGAAGGTGCGGAGCTCACATGGATGAGACAGCCTCATTACTATATGGGTCTGTATTCCTACACCTACAGTGCGGGGCTCACAATTGCTACCGAGGCTTGTGCAAGGATAGAGAAGGAAGGAGCAAAGGCGGTTGAAGACTGGAAGAGAGGCCTTGCAATGGGCTCCAAGCTTTCACCCCTTGAATTTGCTCAAAATGCAGGAGTGGACATTTCCACGGACGGACCGTTGCTTCATACCATTGAGATCATCGGCAGCTATATTGATGAGATCTGCAGGCTGACGGATGAATTACAGCGTTAGGGCGGTGTGAACAGTAACATTGGAATAGGACTTTGTTAACAATTATACGAAAAATCTTGAAAGTTTTCCGCCGGAGTGCTATTATAAGCGCGATCTGAAAAGACTTTTCTTTAATGTTGAAGAGGTGAGAATTATGCTGACTTGCAGATGGTGCGGAAAGATTCTTCTGGAAGCTAAAAATGAAAGTGAAGCGATCTGCGGACCTTGTAGGATCAAGGAAGCGGAAACGCTTAAAAAACTTGCGATCGCCATGTCGAAGAATCCGGGCATGAACGCCATGGAATTGTCCAAAGCATCGGGAGTACCGCTTTCAAAGGTAAGTTATTTTATGAAAAACGGTATGATCAAAAGAAAATGAAACTAAAAAATCATTTCTCTGCGGAGGGATGATTTTTTATTGTTTTTTCATTAAGTTTTTTATACGTTATGGTATAATACCAACGTTTATTTAAGTGAGGTGTTGTATGGTTAAGATTTTGATGAAGAGCATCCGTGAGTATAAAAAGGCGTCAATAGCAACGCCCCTTTTTATGTGCGGAGAAGTCAGCATGGAAACTTTGATGCCTTTTATAATGGCAAAGCTGATCGATGAACTTGAGAAAAACAACATAAGGATGGTCCTTTTGTACGGCGGAATACTTATCTGCATTGCTTTTACGAGCCTTTTCTTCGGTACAATGTCTGCGAGAAAGGCTGCCGTAGCCAGCTGCGGATTTGCGAAGAACCTGCGTCACGACCTTTTCCATAAGGTAATGGACTTTTCTTTCTCCGATGTGGATACATTTTCGCCATCTTCCCTGGTTACAAGACTGACCACTGATGTTACCAACCTTCAGAATGCATATGCAATGATAATCCGTATGGCGGTAAGAGTTCCGCTCATGTTCCTGTTTTCGATCATCATGGGATGTCTGATCAACTGGAAGATGACCATGATCTTTATTGCGATCGTTCCCTTTCTTGGAGCGGCGATCCTGCTCATCGCTTCAAATGCCCATAAGATATTCAAGCGTATATTCAAGAAATACGATGCGCTGAACAATTCCGTACAGGAAAATGTTTCCGCGATACGTGTTGTTAAGGGTTTTGTAAGAGAGGATTACGAGATAGAAAGATTTAATGCCAGATCTGCGGACGTAAGAGACGATTTTACCAAAGCGGAGAAGCTTTTGGCACTGTTTTCTCCCATAATGATGCTCTGCATGCATGTGGGCATGCTTTTGATCTCCTATATGGGCGCAAAGACCATCATAATGACTGCAGGCGACCCTGTTCCCGAACTTACAACGGGACAGCTTTCATCCTTAACGAATTATGGCGTGCAGATCCTTTCCGCACTTATGATGCTGGGCTTTGCTTTCATCATGATCACCATGGCATCGGAAGCGGGAAACCGTGTTGTGGAGGTCCTCAAATATGAGCCTACGCTTACGGGAGAGCCCAACGGCCTGACGGTTGTGCCTGACGGAGAGATCGTTTTCAAGGACGTTTCCTTTAAGTACTCGGATGCGGCGGAAAGAAATTCTCTTGATAACATCAATCTGAAGATAGAGAGCGGTAAGACCATCGGTATCATCGGAGGAACGGGTTCATCCAAGACGACTCTGATCCAGCTGATCTCAAGGCTTTATGATGCCACAGAGGGTGAAGTGCTGGTGGGCGGTCACGATGTTAAAGAATATGACCTTAAGTCTTTAAGAGATCAGGTGGCTGTTGTTCTGCAGAAGAATATCCTTTTTGCGGGGACGGTTAAAGAAAATATGAGATGGGGAAACAAGGAAGCTACGGACGAAGAGATAGTCGAAGCCTGTAAAGCTGCCTGCGCGGATGAATTTGTGCGCAGCTTCCCCGATGGCTACGATACGTACATAGAACAGGGCGGAACAAATGTTTCCGGCGGTCAGAAGCAAAGGCTCTGTATAGCGAGAGCCCTGCTCAAGAAACCCAAGATCCTTATCCTGGATGACTCCACGTCCGCTGTTGACACAAGGACCGATGCGATGATCAGAAACAGCTTCAGAAAGGTCATTCCCGGTACCACAAAACTGATCATAGCTCAGAGAGTTTCCTCCGTTGAGGATGCGGATGAGATCATAGTTCTTGACGGCGGAAGGATCGTCGAACGCGGTACAAGCGAAGAGCTTATTGCGAAGAAGGGCATATATGCCGAGATATATGAAACTCAGACTAAAGGAAAGGAGGAATAGGAAATGCCGGGACCAAGACAATTGGGACCTCGTCCCAAGATTAAAAAGGGAGTTTTTTTAAGACTCATAAAAACAATTTTCGGATATTACAGACCGCAGCTCATTACAGTTGCCGTCTGCCTGGTCATTTCAGCGGTTTCCTCCATTGCCATGAGTGTTTTCATGCAGAGATTGATCGATGAATGTATCCTTCCCGGAATGGAAACCGGATGGGAAGCTGCCGCCAAGCAGACGCTTACGGTAATAGCAACGCTTGCGGGGATCTATCTCATAGGCGTTATCTGCTCCTTCATTTATACAAGGATCATGGCTGTTGTCTGCCAGGGTACGCTCAAGCGTTTCAGAGATGCAATGTTTGACAATATGCAGACACTTCCCATAAAGTATTTTGACACTCATGCTCACGGCGACATCATGAGTACTTATACGAATGATGCTGACGCTGTACGTCAGATCATCGGTCAGAGTATGCCTTCATTGTTCTCCTCGATCATTTCCATAGCGGTACTTGTTGTCGTTATGCTTTACTTCAGCTTGTGGCTGTTCCTTCTTGTGATCGTAGCCCTTTTCATCATAGGAAAGGCAGGAGCTTATTTTGGCGGCAAGAGCGGTAAATACATGGTGGGTAGACAACAGTCCCTCGCCAAAGAGGAAGGCTTCATCGAAGAGATGATGACAGGACTCAAGGTGGTCAAGGTTTTCACTCATGAAGAAGAAGCAAAAAATGATTTTGACAGATTGAATGCACAGCTTTATGATGATTCAATGCTTGCCGATAAAAACGGTAATGTTCTCGGACCCATCACAAACAATGTCGGAAATATCTTCTATGTTGTTTTGGCTGTTGCGGGCGCCACAATGTTTTCGCTCGGAGCGATAAACGTATGCCTCAGGGGCGTTGAGCCCTTAACCCTCGGTATTGTGGTTACGTTCCTTGGTATGTTCAGACAGCTGTCTCAGATGGTTGGGCAGATCTCTCAGCAGATAACCATGGTAATGATGGGACTTGCGGGCGCGGGACGTATTTTTGACCTGATCGATGAAAAGCCGGAAGAGGATCATGGCTATTGTGAACTTGTCAACGTCAAGAGATGCGAGAACGGCGAACTCATCGAAACTACCGAGAAGACCAATCTCTGGGCATGGAAGCATCCTCACAAGGAAGAGGGTACGGTTACGTATACCGAACTCAAGGGAGAGATAGAGCTTGAGAAGGTTGATTTCGGATATGTTCCGGAGAAACTTGTTCTTGAGGACATTTCTCTTCATGCAAAGGCAGGAGAAAAGTTTGCGTTCGTAGGAGCAACAGGTGCGGGGAAGACGACCATCACAAACCTCATTAACAGGTTTTATGATATTCCCGACGGAAAGATCCGCTTTGACGGGATCAACATAAACAAGATCAAAAAGCCGGATCTGAGACGTTCGCTCGGTCTTGTTCTTCAGGATGTGAACCTGTTCACGGGAACTGTTATGGACAACATAAGATACGGAAGACTCGATGCAACGGATGACGAGTGCATAGAGGCAGCGAAGCTTGCTAATGCACATGACTTTATCACACGGCTTCCGGAAGGCTACAACACGATGCTTACCGGTAACGGCGCATCTTTGTCACAGGGACAGAGACAGCTTCTTTCCATTGCGAGAGCGGCTGTTGCCAATACCCCCGCTATGATACTTGATGAAGCAACAAGCTCCATCGATACACGTACAGAGGCGCTGGTTCAGGATGGTATGGACAGATTGATGGAGGGCAGAACGGTGTTTGTGATCGCACACAGATTATCTACGGTCAGAAACTCCAAATCAATCATCGTTTTGGATCATGGTCACATTATCGAAAGAGGCGATCATGAGGAATTGATAAGGAAAAAGGGCATTTACTATCAGCTCTATACCGGAGCATTCGAAATGGAATAAATGCAAAATGGAGCACATTTGACGACGTTCATCCGCGGAAGCGCTGTGAACGTCGTTTTTCTTATAAAAAAATTAGTAATAAAAAATTCTAAAAATTGTTGACAGAAAGAAACTATTGGTGTATAAAGTTAGCAGACGCTAACGAAGCGCCCGAAACAAAATTTATTAAGATTACAAGTCCTTTAATTATAGATATGTTGTTGGTTGTATAAAAAGTTACCCACGGCCTTGGCCGTGGGTCTTTTTAGTCTGTCCTCTTTACAAAAAACATATTCTTTGTTATAATTTGACAGAAAACGTGTTTTAAAACAAAAATCTTAAAATAAATCCATTACGAGGTAAACCATATGAAAGAAAAATTGCTTGAGGAATTTGAACGTGTGTTTGGCGGAACAGAAGATTGCAGAGTGTTTTTTGCGCCCGGTCGTGTAAATCTGATCGGAGAACACACGGATTACAACGGTGGTCATGTTTTTCCCTGCGCACTTACAATCGGAACTTACGGCGTAGCGAGAAAGAACGGAATGGACACATGCAGGTTCTATTCCATGAATTTTTCAAATCAGGGTATCAAGGCTGTGAATCTTGATGAACTCGAATATGACAAAGAAGCTTACAATTGGGCAAATTATCCCATAGGTGTTATTTCAATGCTTAATGAAGATAAAACCAGAGTTGATGAAGGCATAGATCTCTTGATCTACGGAAACATCCCCAATTCCTCGGGCTTGTCCTCATCCGCTTCACTTGAGGTGCTTACCGCTTTTACCTGCAGGGAGCTTTTCGGCTTTGAGATGAGCCTCGTTGACATTGCGCTCCTTTCACAAAAGGCAGAGAACCGCTTTATCGGAGTCAATTGCGGTATTATGGATCAGTTTGCCATTGCCATGGGAAAGAAGAACAATGCCATCTTCCTTGATACGGCGACGCTCAAGTATGAATATGCACCCATAGAACTTAAGGATGCAAAGATCGTCATCACCTGTTCAAACAAGAAACGCGGTCTCGGAGATTCAAAGTACAATGAGAGAAGAAGCGAGTGCGAGGAAGCTTTACAGGCTATCCGTACCGTTAAAAACATTTCGAGTCTCGGTGAACTGAACGAAGAGGAATTTGAAGAGGTAAGATCGGTCATAGGAGATGAGACCCGGATCAGGAGAGCGAAGCATGCGGTTTATGAGAACATGAGAACCGTCAGAGCGGTTGAAGCACTTAAAAACGGAGACATCAAAACCTTCGGTGAACTCATGAATGAGTCCCATCTTTCTTTACAGAAGGATTATGAAGTTACGGGAATAGAACTCGATACGATCGTGGAAGCTTCTTGGAAGGTTCCGGGAGTTATCGGAGCAAGAATGACAGGAGCGGGATTCGGCGGTTGCACGGTAGCGATCGTTAAGAACGAAAACGTTGAAGATTATATAAAGACGGTCGGAGAAACTTATCTCGGAAGGATCGGATATGCTGCGGATTTTTATACCGTGGAGATCGGTGACGGACCGAAGGAATTATGATCGGCAGTTGTCGGGATAAGGATGAAAGCAGATCACAGGAGTTGAAAATGAGTATATCAGAGTGCATAGATTGGCTGGTTGAATACGGGATAAAGACGGGGCTTGTCGAGGAAGAAGACAGGATTTACACTGCAAACAGATTGCTTGAAGCTCTCGAGCTTAATGAAACAGAAACTGTAAGGAGCAATGTTCCCGTCGTGCGTGAAAAGCTTGATGATGTTCTTAAAGAGGTTTTGGACTATGCGGTGGAGAAAGGTATCATAGAGGAAGGGATCAACTCACGGGACCTTTTCGATACCAAGATCATGGGCCTGCTTACACCTCTTCCGAGCAAGGTCATCGCAAAGTTCAATGAACTGAAGATCAAGGATACCAAGGCTGCCACGGATTATTTCTACAAACTGTCGGGAGATTGTAATTACATAAGGACCAACAGAGTAAAGAAGGACATTAAGTGGAAGACTTCGTCCGTTTACGGGGATATTGACATTACCATCAATCTTTCAAAGCCTGAGAAGGATCCCAGAGCAATTGCTGCGGCAAAGCTTATGAAACAGTCCGGTTATCCCGCCTGCCAGCTTTGCGTTGAGAACGAGGGCTATGCGGGAAGAGCAGATCATCCCGCAAGGCAGAACCTGAGGATCGTTCCCATTATCATGAACAATGAAGAATGGGGGTTCCAGTATTCCCCCTATGTTTATTACAATGAGCATTGCATCATACTGAACCGTAAGCATGTTCCCATGAAGATAGACAGAGCCACCTTTGTAAAACTGCTTGATTTTGTGGAGCAGTTTCCTCATTACATCCTGGGCTCCAATGCGGATCTGCCGATCGTAGGAGGCTCGATCCTTACACACGATCACTTCCAGGGCGGTAATTACGAATTTGCCATGGCAAGAGCAAAGATCGAGAAAAAGATCGTTTTCAAGGGCTTTGAGGAGATAGATGCGGGAATAGTAAAATGGCCCATGTCTGTCATCCGTCTTACGGGAGATTCCAAACGCAAAGTCATAGAACTTGCGGACAAGATCCTTAAAGGCTGGCGCGGATACACCGATGAAGAAGCCTTCATCTTTGCGGAGACCGATGGTGAAAAGCACAACACGATCACTCCCATTGCAAGGATCTGTGATGAAAAGTTCCAACTGGATCTGGTCTTGAGAAACAATATAACCACAGAAGAGCATCCCCTCGGAGTTTATCATCCTCATGCCGAGCTTCATCATATCAAGAAGGAAAACATCGGACTCATTGAAGTAATGGGTTGTGCGATCCTTCCCGCAAGACTTAAGGATGAGCTCGCGGGGATCAGGACAGCGCTCATCGAAGGAAAGGACATTTCCGGCGATCCCGTGCTTTCGCAGCATGCTCCTTGGGTGGAAGAGCTTCGCAAGACATATGCCTGCTTTACCGAAGAAAACGTCGACGGTATCATACGTGACGAGGTTGGAAAAGTGTTCGTAAAGGTACTTGAGGACGCGGGCGTTTACAAGTGCAATGAGGCGGGAAGAACATCGTTCTTAAGATTTATTGATAGCATTAATGAATAATAATTAAAAATATGCGCAGCCTTTTGCGACTGCGCTGTTTTTGTGCCCGAAAAACGCACAGATACACATTTTTCACTTGCAAATCACAGCCTAAACGTATACACTAATGCTGGTATTTTACGTTGTTAAAGGTAAAAGCGTAAACGGAAATGAGGTAACGGATGGAAGACAAGTTTGATTTTGATGAAGACATGAAAGAAGAATTACGGGAAGAAGAATTAGAGGAAGATGAATCTTCGGAAGATGACGGGGAGGAGAAAAAAGAAGAGAAGCCGATGACCTCTCTTGAGAAGGCCAGGGCGAATCTCAAAGAAGCGCTTAGCTGGCTCCTGACGCTGGTTATCGTGATCGTTTTCACCTACCTGCTTTCGAGGTTTGTCATTTTAAAAGCCGAGGTGCCCACTTCTTCTATGAAGAACACCATAAACGAGAACGATCAGGTCATCGGTCTGAGGATAATCCCCAAGATCGAAAGAGGGGATATCGTGATCTTCCCGGCACTTGAGTATGTCGGGGACGGAGAGGATGTTCTCTATGTTAAGAGAGTGATAGGGCTTCCGGGAGATGTTGTAGAGATCAGGGGCGGAGCTGTTTTTGTCAATGATGTGGAAATTAAAGAGGACTATCTGCCTGAGGAAATGCGCAAGGAGGATCTTGGACCGTATTATGTTCCGGAGGATTGCTATTTCCTTCTGGGAGACAACAGAAACATTTCCAAGGACGCACGTGTTTGGACCTTGAATAAGTTCGTCAAAAAGAAGGACATTAAAGCAAAAGTCATCTTTAAGTACTACCCGGAATTTGAATTCTTTAAGGATCCGGTCTATTAGGAATTTTGAAATACTGGAGTTTTAACGGAGTCAAACATGAGCGAGATCGAAGAAAAAGCATCAATTAAAAAAACGGTGAAGAATTATGTTCCCCGTATAAATACGACAATACTGGTTTTGATGGGTTTAATGGTTGCGATCCAGATCGTTCTGGAACGTTTTCTGCCTGTTATTGATACGGGCATATCCAGACTGAGCTTCACCTTTATCGGAAGAGCGGTCTGCGGAGCCGTACTCGGACCCTTCTACGGGGCCTTGGTGGGCTTGTCCGCCGATGTATTGGGCTGGTTTATGAAGCAGACCTTTGCATTCAATCCGGGCATTACATTTGCTGCGACATTCAGAGGAGTTGTCTTCGGGATCTTTCTTTTCAGAAAGCAGAGTGTTGTCAGAATGGTAGCTGCCGCTTTCGGCGATCAGTTCATTGCGGGACTGGTGATCACAACTCTTTCCCTGTTCTGGTTCGGAGGCATTCCGATCACATGGGCTACCTTCAGCGTGAGATTGATCCAATGCTCGTTGATATTTGTTGTTGAAGTTGTTTTCCTCTTACTTACCCGTAAGAATCTTTTTGCGCAGATAAAAAAATATCTCTCTGTTCAAAACAGAGAGGACAGGATATAAAATCTGTAGTTTGCGTTCACATTTTTGTACTTTTCCCAAAATGTGAACAGCAGCCTTCAGGCTGCTGTTCGAGGGGGAGTTATGAAAAAATTTATAAAAAGTAAATAAGTAGGGGAGAGAAAAATAACCTAAAAAGGTATTTTCCATACCGAACGTACTTCCCGCTCGGTACTATTAAATAATAAACCTAAAATGTGTTTTCTTTGTGTTCATGAAGTGAACAAAAAATAAATATTTTTTTGAGAGGTAATAATCAATGGCAACGATCAAAACATTCAAAGCTTTGAGACCCGGTAAAACTGTAGCGGACAGGGTGGCGGCGCTTCCTTACGATGTTTACAACAGAGAAGAAGCAAGGATTGCAGCCCTTAAAGACAGACTTTCTTTTCTGAACATAGACAGACCGGAGACACAATTCCCGGAAGACTGTGATATGTATGCTCCTCGAGTTTATGCAAAGGCTAAGGAAATGCTGGATGCAGAGATCGCTGACGGAACCTTTGTAAGTGACGGTAAAGCTTGTTACTATCTTTATGAACTTACTATGAACAAAAGATCACAAACAGGTATCGTAGCCTGTGCGTCCATAGACGATTATGTGAACGGTGTTATTAAAAAACATGAAAACACCAGAGCCGATAAGGAACTTGACAGGATCAGGCACGTTGACACCTGCTCCGCACAGACGGGTCCCATATTTCTGGCATACAGACGCGATACTGCCATTGAGGAGGTTGTAAAAAAGACGAAAAACAACGCTCCCGAGGCGGATTTCACTTCGGAGGACGGTATCACCCACAGAGTATGGGTCATCGATAATGACAGGGATATTGAGGTAATACGCGAGAGATTTGAGAACATTGACAGGATATACATCGCAGACGGTCATCACAGAGCGGCATCTGCCGTTAAGGTCGGTCTTATGAGAAGAGAAGCCGAAAGATCGGCCAAGGGCGATTTCGACAGGAATGCGGAGTACAATTTCTTCCTGTCTGTCCTTTTCCCGGAAAATGAATTGATGATCATGCCTTATAACCGCGTGGTCAAGGATCTGAACGGTTTGACGAATGCTGAATTCTTAAAGACGATCTCCGAAAAGTTCAATGTGGAAAAGGTTGGCGAGACTGCTTTTCAGCCCGACAAAAAGCTTGAGATCGGAATGTATCTTGATAGGGAATGGTACAAGCTCACCGCAAAAGAGGGCAGCTTCGATGCCAAGGATCCGGTTAAGGGACTCGATGTTTCCGTTTTGCAGGACAATCTCCTGGCACCCGTGCTTGGTATTCTCGATCCCAAGACCGACAAGCGCATAGATTTTGTGGGCGGGATCAGAGGTCTTGCGGAACTCGAAAGAAGATGCGAGAACGATATGATGGTGGCCTTCTCCATGTACCCCACATCCATAACGGAGCTTTTTGACGTGGCGGATGCAGGCTTACTCATGCCTCCCAAATCCACATGGTTCGAGCCTAAGCTTCGTTCGGGACTGTTTATTCACAGATTTTAGAAAAATCGGTTTACAAAAAATAATTATTGTGATATATTGTTTGGGCTTGTGAAAAAACAAGCCCATTTTTAACCTAAGCTCGGAGGATGGCAACACACTCCAACCGCTTCTTAGCTTATGGCGATATTTAAGAATTAGGAGGATAATCTCATGATTACAAAGGAAAAGAAAGCAGAAATCATCGCTGCTTACGGCAGAACCCCCAATGACACAGGTTCACCCGAGGTTCAGATCGCTCTTCTTACCGAGAGGATCAACGAGCTCACAGCTCATCTTCAGAACAACGACAAGGATCATCATTCAAGAAGAGGTCTTCTTAAGATGGTAGGTCAGAGACGTGGTATGCTCGAGTACCTCAAGAAGACAGACCTTGATGGCTATCGTGCTTTGATCGAGAAGCTTGGTTTAAGAAAATAATTAAGAGAAATGTGACCATAGGAGGTATAATTCAATGGCTAAATGTGCTATTTGCAACAAGGGCGGCCTTTTCGGAAAGCAGCTCAGCTTCTCCAGAAGCCATGTATCTGCAAGAGAAAATAAAATGTGGAAGTCCAATGTTAAGTCAGTTCGTGTAAAGACAGCTCAGGGTAACAAGAAGATGTATGTTTGCACTTCTTGCCTCAGATCCGGCAAAGTAGAACGCGCTTAATCAAATAATTATAAGCTGATCAGGGAAGTGTCTTGAGTGTAGGCACTTCCTTTTTACTTTGATTACAAAAATGTTACATTCGCCTCCCGAAACATTAAATAATAATCAAGTTTCCCCAAAAGGGTTTATTTTTTCGGGTTTTTAAGGTATACTTTCAACGCTGAAGTTATATCTGCGCAAGGCGCAATATGAAAGAAGACAAGGCATCACAGGAGGTTAAGTTTATGAGTGCTAATACAGGGACAATGAATACGAATCTCGGTAATGTTGCTGTTGATAATGATGTCATCGCAAAATATGCAGGTTCATCCGCAGTTGAATGCTTCGGAATTGTCGGTATGGCTACCGTCAATGTAAAGGACGGGATCGCAAAGCTTCTTAAAAGAGACAGTTTAAAACATGGGGTTGGTGTTACGGTTACGGCCGACAATAAGATCATTATCGATCTGCATATTATCGTTTCTTATGGTGTGAACATTTCATCCGTTGCAAGCAATCTGATCAGCAACGTGAAATACAAGGTTGAAGAATTTTCCGGCCTTAAGGTTGAGAAAATTAACGTATTGGTAGAAGGCGTGAGGGCTATCGATTGATGCCCATCAATCTTAGGAGGAAAATCAGGTGAATTCTAATACTATAAACGCTTCCATGTTGAAGGAGGCTTTTTTGACCGCGGCTAAAACCCTTGAGGCCAAGAAGGAGATAATTAACGAATTGAACGTGTTCCCCGTTCCCGACGGAGACACCGGAACAAACATGACACTTACCATAATGTCCGCTGCAAAAGAAGTTGCGGCATTACAGGAATTTGGTATGAAGGAACTGTCAAAGGCCATCGCATCCGGTTCTTTAAGAGGAGCCAGAGGAAACTCGGGCGTTATCCTTTCACAGCTTCTTCGCGGATTTACAAAGATCATTCAGGATAAAGATGAGATCACCATCGAGATAGTGGCAGACTCATTTGAAAGAGCAGTTGAAACGGCCTATAAGGCTGTTATGAAACCGAAGGAAGGAACGATCCTTACCGTCGCGCGTGTAGGCGCCGAGACGGCAAGGGAGCTTGTCGGAACAACAGACAGCATGGAAGAATTCTTCGGTAAGATCATTGACAAGATGCAGGAAGCACTTGACTACACACCGGAGCTTCTTCCTGTTTTGAAAGAGGCGGGAGTTGTGGACTCCGGCGGTGCGGGACTTCTCGAAGTGGTAAGAGGAGCTTTTGCTTCCTTTAACGGTAATCCCATCCCCTTTGAAGCTGAAGTTCCTGCTGAAGAAGGTCAGGGAAAGGTTGCAAAGGGAGCTGCTTCCGACAGCATTTCCACTGCCGACATCAAATTCGGTTACTGTACCGAATTCATCATCAAGCTTGAAAAGGAATTCCCTAAGGGCGAAGAGCTTAACTTCAAGGCTTTTCTCGAGTCCATCGGCGATTCCGTCGTACTCGTTGCAGACGACGGTCTGTGCAAGGTACATGTTCATACGAACGATCCCGGAGCTGCTTTCTCGAGAGCCATCAAGTATGGCCAGCTCACTAACATGAAGATCGATAACATGAGAGAAGAACACAATGAGCGTGTCATCTCCGGTGCGAATGAGATTGGAAAGAGCGAAAAGATCGAAAAGGCTGCTGCTCCCGAACCTGTAAAAGAGGCTCCCAAAGCTCAGGAACCCCGTAAAAAGGACGGCTTTGTAGCTGTTTCCATCGGAGCGGGCTTAAACGAGATCCTTCTGGGACTCGGTGTGGATCAGATCATCGAAGGCGGTCAGACAATGAATCCTTCCACCGATGACGTTATGAATGCCATCGAAAAGGTGAACGCAGACAACATTTACGTTCTTCCCAATAACGGAAACATCATTCTTGCAGCTCAGCAGGCAAAGATGCTCACTACAGACAAGAACGTTATCGTTATTCCCACAAAGACGGTACCTCAGGGAATTACAGCTCTTATCAACTATATGTATGATAATTCGCCGGAAGAGAACGAGGCAGCCATGACCGAATCATTAAAGACGGTCAAGACGGGTCAGCTGACTTACGCTGTAAGAGACACTTCCATTGACGGATTCGATATAAAGCAGAACGACATCATGGGCCTGGATGACAAGACCATAAAGGCTGTCGGAAACAATATCGAAGATGTTGCTTTTGAACTTGCTTCCCAGATGATCGATGACAGTTCCGAACTGGTCACCCTCTATTACGGAGACACCATGACGCAGGATCAGGCAGATGCTCTTGCATCAAGGATCGGAGAGAAGTACCCGGCTGTTGAGGTTGAAGTACACGAAGGCGATCAGCCCATCTATTATTACATCATTTCGGTTGAATAAAAAACGATAAAGACGGTTTCCTAAGGGAAGCCGTTTTTTTTATCATGATTTGCCTGAAAAGAACAAAAGTGGTAGAATTAATCGCGATGGCACTGCAAAGAGAGAAAAAAGAGTCAATGGGGGTGAGTCAATGGGGACGGTTCTTTTTGACTCGTCTCCGATGAGTCAAAAAGAACCGTCCCCATTGACTCACTGCTCCCCATTGAATCGTGACTCATCCCAAAAACAGAGTAAAGGGGAAACAAATGGAACTGACAGATTCGGTATCCGAGATAAAGGGTATCGGCGATAAAACACAAAAGCTGTTTGAAAAACTCGGAGTGAGGAGTGTGGGAGAACTCCTTACTTTTTATCCCTCAAGATACGACACATTTAATGATCCGAAGCTTATCTCGGAACTCAGAGAGGGAGAAGAAGGGGTAGTTTGCGGTCTGATCTCCAAGGTGGTGGAACCGAGGTACGCATCAAGGATCAAGATCCTCACCTGTCAGGTGACGGACCCTTCAGGAACCTTAGAGTGTGTATGGTTTAACCAGCCTTTTGTAAAATATGAACTGAAACCGGGCTATCATTTCATTTTAAGAGGAAAGATCAACAAAAAAGGCAACAAACTCCAAATGGAGCAGGCAAAGGTTTATAAGAGAGAAGATTATTACAGGCTTCAGACGGCTTTACAACCTGTTTACCCCTTAACTGCCGGACTCACTAACAACGCCGTCAGAAAGGCAGTCAGACAGGCTCTCACCATAACCGGAGATTTCCCTGAGTTTGTGCCCTTAAAGATCAGAAAAGAATACAGTGTAATAAAAAAGAATCATGCTATAGAAGAAATGCATTTTCCCAAGAGTGAGGAGACCATGCTGGAAGCCAGAAGATCTCTGGTTTTTGAGGAGTTCTTTCTGTTCATGGTCTTTATCAGACAGATGTCCCTGGGAAGAGAAACCATTGAAAGCGAAACGGTCATTACCGATGACGGAAGCTGCGATGCCTTCATTTCCCAATTACCCTACAGTCTTACAAAAGATCAGCTGAAAGTTTTTAATGAGATAAAAACAGATCTTCTTTCGGGGCATGTCATGGCAAGGCTGATACAGGGAGATGTGGGATCAGGTAAAACCGTGGTTGCGGAGCTTGCTCTTCTGATGACTGCAAGATCCGGTTATCAGGGTGCCATCATGGCACCGACGGAAGTGCTGGCTCAGCAGCATTTTGAAGCCATGAGCAGGGATTTTGCTCCCTTTGGAGTCAGATGCTGTCTTCTTGTGGGATCAATGAAGGCCTCCGAAAAGAAAAAGGCCTATGAAATGATAGAAGCTCATGAAGCGGACGTTGTAATCGGAACCCACACTCTGTTTCAGGAGAAACTTGTATTTGATAACCTGGCTCTCTGCATAACAGATGAGCAGCACAGATTCGGTGTAAAACAAAGAGAAAAACTGAGTAAAAAAGGAATACGTCCGCATATCCTTGTAATGAGCGCCACACCCATTCCCAGAACTCTGGCCATGATGCTTTACGGAGATATGGACATTTCGAGGATAACCGAACTTCCCGCAGAAAGACTGCCCATCAAAAACTGTGTTGTGGGGCAGGGATACAGAAATTCCGCTTACAGCTTTATCAAAAAACAGGTTGAAGAGGGAAGACAGGCCTACATCATTTGTCCCATGGTGGACGAAAACGAGGACTCGGAATGTGAAAATGTAACCGATTATTGCGAGAGGCTCAAGGCACTTTTCGGTGATTCACCGGTTGTAGAAAAACTCCATGGAAAGATGAAGCCGAAAGAGAAGAACGACATCATGGAAAGCTTTAAGAATGGCGGGATCGACGTACTTGTTTCTACAACGGTAGTGGAAGTCGGAGTGAACGTTCCCAACGCTACTGTTATGGTGGTAGAAAATGCGGAGCGTTTTGGTCTTGCTCAGCTCCACCAGTTGAGGGGAAGGGTCGGAAGAGGCGATAAACAGTCGTTTTGCATCTTTATCTACGGAAAAGAGTCCGATGAGACGAAGGAGAGACTAAATGTTCTACTGAAGTCGAACAACGGATTCGAGATCGCCAACGAAGACCTTAAAATGAGGGGTCCCGGGGATCTTTTCGGCATCAGGCAATGCGGCGAAATGTACTTTAAGCTCGGAGATGTTTTTAATGATGCATCTCTTATGAACTCTGCAAATGAAGCGGTAGCCTCGCTTTCGGATAAAGAACTGGACGGGATCCTTCAAAAAATGTATGAGGGCGGTGCAAAAGAAGTATTCCAATTTTTTAATAATTATGTTACGATATAGGTTAATCTTAAACCAAGAGAAGAAAATATGGCCGATAGAAATTACTCACAAAAACAATTGTATAAAATAGCAGAAGACAATTACAGGGTTCTTCATAAATTTTGCGATCTGTTGAGCAGAGAAGGCTATTGGGAAACACCGGAGCAGGTACTTCATGCTTCCGCAAGACAGATACTTGATATTTATGCGGAATCTCTTTTGGTTTGTTTTGCAAAGTACTGTGACACCCTTACAGAAGGGGAAAAATCTTTTATTGCAGCTCTTTCAGAGACTGCGGGAGATCTGATCAGAAACGCCGTGAATGACGGGAAGCTGGTGGAGGATGCTGAGAAGTTCCAGCGTACACCTCCCATTCTTTTTCAGTTATTGTCCTTAAGAGACATGGAAAAGAGTTCCGGAACGGCTGCGCTTTTCTTTGATGCGATAGTAAACATCATGCTCTGTCTTGCTTACAACATGGATCAGAGGCGTATGCCCGTCGCTACGAGATATCTCGGAACCTACTTCGATAAGGTCAGTACCTTTCTTACAAATAACAAGAATTCAAATCAATGCGTTGACAGTAAGTACATCTTTAAGAAACTCTGTCACGGAGAACTGGCCGACAGTGCTGCACAGCTTGAAGCAGCCGACTGCGATTTTGAAAAATACAAGATCCTGCATCTCTACTACACTCCGGAGCAGTTACGGCCGGTAGCCAGTGCGGTTGTAAATGACTTTGACGAAATGGACTCTGCAAAGACCGCTCCCGTGGAAGAGACGAAGCGGGAAGAGACTGCCGACAAGACGGAGAACATCGTTGAAAGGATCAGGGATTCAAAGCTTGATGAGCTTCTTGATGAACTGAATTCCCTTGTGGGGCTTGAAGATGTTAAAAGAGAGATCAAGTCCCTCATCAATCTCATTAAAGTCAGAAAGATGAGAGAAGAGTTTAAACTGCCTCAGATCGAAATGTCGTACCACATGGTGTTTACCGGAAGTCCGGGAACCGGAAAAACAACGGTTGCGAGAATAGTGGGAAACATTTACAGGGAACTGGGGATACTGTCAAAAGGAACCGTTACCGAGACCGATCGCTCGGGTCTGGTGGCGGGCTATGTGGGACAGACCGCATTAAAAGTAAAGGAAGTCGTTGAAAAGAGCATCGGAGGTGTATTGTTCATCGACGAGGCATATGCCCTGGCGGGAAATACTTCCAATGATTTCGGCGGAGAAGCCCTTGACACTCTTGTTAAGCTTATGGAGGATCACAGGAACGATCTTGTGGTCATTGTGGCGGGATACACCGATGAAATGCGGAAATTCCTTAAGAGTAACACCGGTCTTATGTCCAGATTCAATCGCTTCATTACCTTCCCGGATTATTCGGATGATGAGCTCTGTCAGATCATGGAAGGAATGTCGAAGAAGAACGGATTTACCATCGGAAAGGAAATGCTTGAGGATCTCAAGAACCATCTTTCCGAAATGAACGAACTTCAGAGGAAGGATTTCGGTAATGCGAGAGGCATCAGAAATCTTTTTGAGGCCATGATCGTAAATCAGGCAAACAGAGTGGTTGCCGATGAGATATGCTCCATGGAGGAGCTTACAGAATTTAAAAAAGAGGATGCTTCGTGGTGAGAAACGAAAATTCACTGATCTCGATCGTTATGCCCGTGTACAACGAAGGGAAACACATCGCTTCGTCTGTGGAAACGGTCGAAAACATCTTGAAAAATGCAAAAATAAATTACGAATTTGTGCTGGTTGACGACGGTTCAAAGGATGATTCCTGGGAGATCCTGTCAGGACTTTCCGACAAAAATCACGCTGTGAGAAGCGTGCGACTCAGCAGAAACTTCGGTAAAGAAGCCGCACTTTGCGCAGGACTTGACGAAACAAAGGGCGAGGCGGTGGTGGTCCTGGACTCGGATCTTCAGCATCCGCCGGAACTCATACCTGAATTTGTCAGGATTTGGAGAGAAGAAGACGTGGACGTGGTTGAAGGGGTAAAATCCGACAGAGGGACCGAAAACAGGTTCTACCGCGGAATGGCTAAATTGTTCTACGGTGTGCTTCTCAAACTGACAGGCATAGATCTTCGTAACGCATCGGATTTCAAGCTCCTTGACCGTAACGTGGTCACCGCAATGCAGGAGATGCCCGAAAAGATCACTTTTTTCAGAGGAATGTCTGCCTGGGTGGGCTTTGAGAGAAGAAAGGTTCCCTTTGAAGTCCATGACAGAGTGGAAGGCACTTCCAAATGGACCTTCGGGAGACTTGTGGGACTGGCTGTAACATCAATCACTTCCTATGCTTCGGCACCTTTAAAACTGATCATCTGTCTGGGACTTCTGATGTTTGCTTTTTCCGTAGTCCTGGGTATACAGACACTGGTCAGATACTTCATGGGAGCTTCCATGGAAGGATTTACCACGGTAATCCTTCTTATTCTGTTCATAGGCTCGGCGATCATGATCTGCCTGGGCATCATAGGTCTGTATCTTGAACGCATCTATCATGAGATCAAGGGACGGCCACGCTACATCATTTCGAGAAGAAAAAACTGAGAGATTGGGATTTTGGGCATGCTTGGTATTTTTTACATTTTTATCTGCATATTTACAGGGTTTATGTTCTGCAAGATCTTTTTTCCGAGATTGATCGAAAGGGCATACGTTAAGAGGGAGAACGGAAGCATGATAAAGCTTCCCGCTTATTATGTCCTTCTTCCTGCCTGGTACATTACCGGAACCCTTGTGGTGACCTGGCTTGTGTACATTGTTTCTTATGCTTCGAAAAGCGCTCCCAAGCCCCTGATCTACGGAAATGTCATCGTTCTCGGAATGCTGGCCGCAGCTTTTACCATGTTTTACGGTGTGGGCTTCAACACAAAGAAGATCCGTAACATCAACCTGAAAATGCTGGGTGAATTTTTCTGGAACGGAGATCCTTCTTACGCCGTATACGCAGGCATAGCTTTGGCCTTCTGCATCATCATCATGTACAAGACATTTTATGTTGCGGGAAGCAACATGAACGTGGGACTCTCGGTGTGGGCTGATTTCGGCGCACATCTGAGCATGATACGTTCTTTTTCCTACGGAAACAATTTCCCCACACAATATGCCTACTTTGGTGATGCGGACATACGTTATCATTTCATGCACGAATTCCTTGTGGGAAATCTGGAGTTTCTTGGATTAAGGATAGATCATGCCTTTAATCTTCCCAGCATCATGAACCTGTTCTGCACTTACCTTCTTTTGTTCACCCTTACGGTTAACATCTTTAAATGCAGACTCACGGCCTGGATCGGCGGATTGCTGTTCACATTCCGCAGTTCTTTTTCTGTTTTTGATTTCCTTGCGAAGGACAGAAGCGGTCATCCCATACAGGCATTATTAAACAATACGTCCTATTTCACTTTATCCGATTACCATGAAGGATGGGGCTTCTGGTGTACAAGAGTATTCTGTAACCAGCGACATTTTGCTTTCGGTATTACGGCTCTTTTGCTTGCGATCCTGATCTTCCTTCCTTATCTGAAGGAAATGGGGGAGAATCTGGATGTGCTTAAAAAAGAGGGAGTGGTGGTAAAAGAGAAGAGAAAACGGGACGAAGATGAAGGAGAAGACGGTGAAGAGTATGAAGAGATGATCAACATCAGCTACGAACCCGAATGGTGGGATTACGTGAAGCTGTGTTTCTTCTCCAAGGATTCCTTTGCTTTAAAGAGTCCGGCAACTGCCATCGGTGCGGGACTTTTTCTGGGAGCACTTGCCTTCTGGCACGGCTCCGCCCTTATTGCAACATTGGCTATGCTTTTCTTTATGGCTGCTTTTTCCGTTTGCCGAATGGACTATCTGATCGCTGCCATCATGGCTGTTGTAATGGCAGTGGCTCAGTCAAAGTTCTTTATCTTCGGAAATGCGGTGAGCCCCAAATATGAATTCGGATTTATCGCTGAAAACAGAACAGTTTTCGGTGTTATTGCCTACATTTTCCTATTGACCGGAATAACCCTGGTCATTGCCACCTTCGGAATGATCCTTGTGAGGGGAACTGCAAGATACATGTTCCTTGTTTCCCTTGTTCCCTTTGCCCTGTCATTTTTCCTTTCCCTGACCCCCGACATTGCGGTCAATCACAAATGGGTGATTATTTCGTTGATGCTTGTTTCGATGTATACGGCCCACTTTGTATCAAATCTTTTCCGGCAGCCGGGAATGATCAGTGCTTTTGTGGCGGCAATTCTGACTTTCTGCCTTACAGCGACGGGTATCACGGAGCTTTACATTCAGTCAAGAGAGGATCGGAACTACCTTACATTTTCCATGAATGACGAAGTCACTCTGTGGCTTAAGGAAAACCTGGATTCTGACGATCTTGTGCTCGACGGGACATATGCCCTCAATAACATCGTTCTGGGAGGCATCATTCACTATTACAGTTATCCCTACTGCACCTGGTCCGCAGGTTATGAGACGGCCCCCAGAGCCGCAATGATAGACCGGATCTTCAGTGCCACCGATTCCAAGGAACTGGATTACTACATTTACAAATCAAACATCGATTATATAATCGTGAGCAAAGCGCTCCGCGAAGAATATAATGTCAATGAGGAGTTACTCACCGCCACCTACAAAGAGGTTTACACCTATGATGAAGGTGACTGGTCGATAAGGATCTTTGACACAAATCAAAGACTTTACTGAATTTACCCAAAAGGAGAATGCAAAAATGGATAAGCTTTATATTATCATTCCCGCGTACAACGAAAGGGATAACATTGAAAATGTGGTTAACGACTGGTACCCTGTGGTTGAAATATACGGCGAGGATTCAAGACTTGTGATCGTTAACGACGGAAGCAAGGATGACACCTACGAGATCCTTCAGAAACTTGCTGAGAGCAGACCTCAGATGATCCCTCTCACCAAGCCCAACGGAGGCCACGGAGCCACCATACTTTTCGGCTACGATTACGCCATTAAGAACGGGGCAGACTATATTTTCCAGACTGATTCGGACGGACAGACGCTGCCGTCGGAATTTGATGCTTTCTGGCAGATGAGAAATGATTACGACATGGTCATCGGACACAGAAAGGGCAGACAGGACGGCTTTTCCAGAGTGTTTGTCACAAAGACTCTGAAGCTTGTCTGCAGGATCTGCTTCCATGTTACCGTTACCGATGCCAACACGCCTTTCAGACTGATGAAGGCTGAAAGCCTGAAGAAAGAGATCGGATACATCCCTGAGAATTACAACCTTTCAAATGTAATAATCTCCGTACTTCTGATCAAGAAAGGCTATAAAGTAAAGTTCCTTCCCATTACCTTCAGACCCAGACAGGGCGGTGTCAATTCCATAAACATGAAGAAGATCTTTAAGATCGGTAAGAAAGCCCTTCATGACTTTGCGGCCATCAATAAGATCATCAAAAACAGTATGAAGGAACAGTGATAATCTAAAAAAACATTGTTGAATTATTGGTTTAAATAGACTAAAATGAGAGTAATTGCAGGTGAAAAAAGGCATTTATTGCTTAAAGCCGTTCCCGGCGAAGCGGTAAGGCCCACACAGGATAATACAAAAGAGACCTTGTTCAATGTCATAAATCCCTATATCGCAGGAAGTTCTTTTATAGACCTGTTCTCAGGGACCGGTGCTATCGGGATCGAAGCCATGAGCAGAGGTGCAAGACCTGTTGTCATGGTGGACAACAGCTCGGCATCCATCGAAGTAATGAAAGAGAATCTCAGAACAACGGGACTCACAGACAGGGCGAGAGTGATCTCCTCGGACGCCGTATCGGCATTAAGCGTCCTTGAGGGTGAAAAGAAGGCATATGACTTCATTTTCATGGATCCTCCGTATAATCACGAACACGAGAAGAGAGTTCTGGAAAAACTGCAGGATTCGCCTTTGGTGAAGGATGATACGTGGATAATCGTGGAGGCCTCCAACCTGACGGATCTGAGCTACGTTCCGGATCTGGGCTTTGAGATCTTTAAGGAAAAGAAATACAAAAACAATAAACATGTTTTCATCCGCAAGATCGGATGAAGGAACGGGATTATCTATGAAAAAAGGAATTTATCCCGGGAGTTTCGACCCGGTTACGCTGGGGCATCTGGACATTATAAAACGTGCATCGAAGCTTTCCGACGAATTGGTGATAGGAGTTCTTAAAAACAGCTCCAAAACTCCGCTTTTCACGGTGGAAGAGCGAGTTGAACTTTTAAAAAAGGTGACGGGAGACATCCCGAACATCAGGATCGAGACCTACGACGGTCTTCTGGTGGATTTCGCAAGACAGGAAAAGGCTGACTTTCTGGTAAGAGGATTGAGAGCCGTAACCGATTTCGAGTACGAGATCCAGATAGCCCAGACGAACCACAAAATGTATCCCGATGTAGATACCATCTTTTTCACCACCAGTATAGAGTACTCATTTGTCAGCTCCAGTCTCGTAAGGGAAATTGCATCCTATGGGGGAGACATTTCGGCATTTGTACCGAAATGCATTATGAGCGACATTTATGAAAAATACAAAAAGCGTACGGAGGATTAAATTATGAGTTCCAAGAGAATAGAGCAGGCCATCGAAGACATCTACGAGTATATCGAATTGTGCAAACCCAAGGGTTTTTCCAGCACACAGATAATCGTTCAGAAGGATGAACTTCTTGACAAGCTGGATGAAATGAAGCTTAAGATACCGGATGAGGTTGCAAGATGCGCCAAGATCCTCGAAAGAAGAGACGAGATCTTACGAGAGGCTGAGCTTAAGGCACAGAAGATCATTGAAGATGCAAATATTAAGGCTGAAGCTATGGTCCATGACAGCGAGATCATGCGTCAGGCCTACCTTCAGGCAAATGAGTTCATCGCCCGTGCCAACCAGCAGGCTGATGAAACTCTGGGAACCGCAAATTACGAAGCAAGCCAGATCAGAAGCGGTGCTTTTGAGTACACAAAGGATATGCTTCTTCAGATCGAGAATGTGCTTTCCACAACTCTTGAAGACACCAAGGCAAAATCGGAAGCTTTCGTGGAAGCGCTTTCAAGAAATCTTGAGATCGTTACCGCCAATCGCAAAGAGCTTTGCGATGAGGTGGCACCCGCTCCCATTGAGGACAGCGACATTGTTGCGGACATTGAGGGAGAACAGCCGGTTCAGTATGAGAACGACAATCAGTTCTTTGGAAACGAAAATGAAGACAATGACAATTTCAATGTAGATTCCGACGCTTTTATGCGTGACATAGACTAAAATAAAGAGCTTCGTCTTTGGACGGAGCTCTTTTTTGAGTCTCCCGGATCTGTCACACGATGACGGGGGAGTGGATTATGTCGTTTTTGTAGGGAATACCGTATTTCTGGCTTACAACCTTTTGATACAGATTGGAAGCATATACATCCTTCATGAGCATCGGGCATTCTTTCAGATCGAAATCCGCCATTTTTGTGATAAGGGGGATGGCTGAGGTTTCCTTTATTTTTTTAAGAAGAGGAGAAGCTTCTTTGTTCATGGCCAGGAGCCTCAGGTATTTAGCTCCCGTCTCTCTGTCCACGTCCTTGTCGTATATGCCCAGAAGCACATGGGTCAGGAGCCTTCCTGCCGCATTTTCCGTTAAGCTTCTGTCTTTGAGATCGGATCTCAGACTTGTGAATTTCTCGTAGCTCTGCAGGTTCTTCTTTAATTTTGCCTTGGAATCGGAATTTCCGGTGAGTCCGTCCACTTCTTCCGGCGTCATCTGTTCCAGCATCAGTGATAGAGGCAGAGAGAAATCATCAGGAACTACGGGAAGTGTTTTTTGGAAATTCGAAGCGATGAGCTCCGATGACGCTTCCGGCATACATTCCTTAAGCAGATCGGGGTCCATGCCGTGGATCAGGGCTTTTCTTATGTAGGAAGCACCTGTAAACGAAAGACCGTTTGTTTCATCTTTTACCGGACCGTCTTCATGATGAGAGGATAAATGACGGGGTATGGTGAAGGGGATGATGTTTGAGCCCAGACGTCTTAAGGATTTGAGATACTCTATGCCTAAGGTGTTATTGGGCTCACGTAAAAGGCGCCCCTCATCCTTCAATGTTTTACTGACCACAGAAGAAATGGCGGCGGGATAGGAAAGGCCTTTTTTTAGGGCAGCCATCAGATTTGCCTTAAAATCTTCTGTTTCTTCGGAGATCAGAACAGCGGCTTTTTTCATTGCTTCCAGATCGCCGCATTCGCTGCCGAAAGCAAGAAGATCACAGCAGCCCATGTGCTCTGCCATGGAAACTCCTCCAAAAGCAAAGTCGGGGGCGGCTCCCGTGGCGTAGACCACCGGCAGTTCAAAAACTGCATCCACACCGCATCTCACGGCAGCTTCAGCCCGTAAAAATTTGTCACAGAAAGCGGGAGCACCGCGCTGCACGAAATCACCGCTCATAAAGGCTACCACGTGATCCGCTCCGCATTTCTTTTTTATTTCTTTTACAAGATGGGCGTGACCGTTGTGAAAGGGATTAAATTCAGCTATCACAGATGCGATTTTCATTTAACCGTGCCTCCCTGTAAATCTTAATGGATTTGAAACTTTTTTCTTGTGAAACTGAAAAGATTATACTATAATAAATCCAAATGTGCAAAGCCATCCCTTTAAAAATGGATCGAAGCTTCCGCACTGAATTCGAAAGGAGAAAACATATGAGTTTCATTGAAGGAATCAAAGCAAGAGCTAAGCAGAATCTCAAGACCATCGTTCTTCCCGAGACAGAAGACAGAAGAGTAATGGAAGCTGCGGCAATCACTCTTAAGGAGGGTACGGCAAACATTATTTTGGTAGGATCCGATGAGGAGATCGAAAAGACCGCACAGGGTCTTGACATTTCCAAGGCAACAAGGATCGATCCCAATAAGACAGATAAATTACAGAGCTACGTCGACAAGCTGGTTGAGCTTCGTCAGGCAAAGGGCATGACCCCTGAAAAGGCAAAGGAGTCCCTTACTACAGATTATACAACCTTCGCTGTAATGATGGTTAAGATGGGAGACGCAGACGGCGTTGTTTCCGGAGCTTGCCATTCCACAGCAAACACCCTTCGTCCCTGCCTCCAGATCCTGAAGACAGCACCCGGAACAAAGCTCGTTTCCGCTTTCTTCATCATGGTAGTTCCGGATTGTGAGTTCGGCGAGGAAGGCACATTCGTATTCGGTGACTGCGGACTTGTTCAGAATCCCACATCCGAAGAGCTTGCAGCTATCGCAGGCAGCTCCGCAAAGAGCTTCGAGGCTCTTGTAGGAAAGCCCGCAAAGGTTGCCCTTCTTTCCCATTCTTCAAAGGGATCTGCAAAGCATGCCGACATCGACAAGGTTACAGCAGCTGTTGAGATCGCAAAGAAGGATTATCCCGAGTTCCAGATCGACGGCGAACTTCAGCTTGATGCTGCCATCGTTCCTTCAGTAGGTGCTTCCAAGGCTCCCGGCAGTGCAGTAGCAGGTCATGCAAACACCTTGATCTTCCCTGACCTCGATGCAGGAAACATCGGCTACAAGCTGGTTCAGAGACTTGCAAAGGCTGAAGCTTACGGTCCCATGACCCAGGGTATCGCTGCACCCGTCAATGATCTTTCCCGCGGATGCTTCACAGAGGATATCGTTGGCGTTATCGCCATCACAGCTGTTCAGGCTCAGCAGAAATAGAACAATAGATTAATAACAACGGGGGATGACTTGTCATTCCCCGATTTATAGGAGATTAAAATGAAAGTATTGGTTTTAAACTGCGGAAGTTCTTCCCTTAAATATCAGCTCATCGATATGGAGAATGAGTCCGTTCTCGCAAAAGGTATCTGCGAAAAGATCGGCATGGACGGTTCCATGATCTCACACACACCCACAGGCAAGGAAGGCTTCAAGGAAAGAAAAGAAGCTATGCCCGATCACAAAGCTGCGGTCAAGCTGGTTATTGACGCTTTGCTTGACAAGAACTGTGGCGTTATCTCTGACATGAAGGAGATCGACGCTGTAGGTCACAGAGTGCTCCATGGCGGAAAGTACTACTCAGCCTCCATCGTTGTTAACGAGGACGTTAAGAGAGTGATCCGTGAGTGCTTTGACCTGGGACCTCTTCACAACCCTGCAAACCTCATCGGTATCGAGGCATGCGAAGCGTTGATGCCCAACACACCTCAGGTTGCCGTGTTCGATACAGCATTCCATCAGACAATGCCCAAGAAGGCATACACCTACGCTATCCCTTACGAGTACTATGACAAGTACGCAATCCGTAAGTACGGCTTCCATGGCACAAGCCATTCCTTCGTTTCCAAGAGAGCCATAGAGTTTGGCGGTCTTGATCCCAAGAACTCCAAGGTCATTGTTTGCCACCTCGGTAACGGTGCATCTCTTTCCGCTGTAGTTAACGGAAAGTGCGTAGACACATCCATGGGTCTTACACCCCTTGAGGGACTCATCATGGGAACCAGAAGCGGTGATGTGGATCCTGCAGTTGTTCAGTACATTGCAAACAAAGAGAACAAGACTGTTGACGAAGTTTTGAACATCCTGAACAAGAAGTCCGGCGTGCTCGGTCTTTCAGGCGTTTCCAGCGACTTCCGCGATCTTGAAGCTGCCGCAAATTCCGGCAACGAGAGAGCAAAGGATGCTACCGAAGCATTTGTTTACAGAGTAGCAAAGTACATCGGAAGCTACGTTGCAGCAATGAACGGTGTTGATGCCATCGTATTCACAGCCGGTCTCGGCGAGAACGACGGAAAGACACGTTCAAGGATCTGCGATTACCTCGGTTACCTCGGAGTCAAGCTTGACGATGAGATGAACAAGCTTCGCGGCAAGGAGATGGTGATCTCCACACCCGATTCAAAGGTTAAGATCCTTGTTATCCCCACAAACGAAGAGCTTGCTATTGCAAGAGAGACAGTAGCTCTCATCTGATGCAGTTCATCTAAAGAGAAACTTTTAAGGCCGTGTTTAACCCACGGCTTTTTTTGTTTACAGGGTTTGCTCTTTGTGTTAATCTATAATAAGGAGTTTCCGAAGACTCATTCGGAGGTAAGAGAAATGAGACTTGCATATTGTATCTTAATGCTGATCTTTTCAATTGCATTCTCAGCTTACACTGTTTTCTTTGTAAAACACAACAGAGATGAAGTCAGTAAGCCTTTAATTTCCGCCTTTATAGGCGGTCTTGTTGCTATGCTTGCCAATCTGGCAAACAGTTATGGGCTTTCAAAGATCGGAACCCTTGTGGCATTTGAAGTTTATTTTGTATCTCTTGATTTTATCCTTCTTTCCCTCCTTTATTTCTGCATTATTTACACCAACAAACGAAATCTTGCTTTGATACTGACCTTTGATGTGCTTGTTGCCGCAGACATCATTTCGCTTATCGCAAACATTTTCACGGAGCATTGTTTTACCATCAAGGTCTTATATGATAACCGTTTTGTGGGTACCTATTACCAGATAGCGGAAAAAACGCCTTATTATGTTCATCTTGCAATCTGCTATCTTATGCTTGCGGCTTCATTCCTGCTGCTGATAGCAAAAGCTGTTAAGGTACCCCGGTTTTATCGCATCAGATACATTTCTATCGTTATCACTTTTACCGTGGCTATCCTTTTGAACGTGATCTATATGTCATTTTCTTTACCTGTTGACTGGTCTGTTTTGACTTATGCTCTTATAGGAGTAAGCATCAGTTACTTTATGGTCAGCTATGTGCCTGCGCATCTGCTCATGCGCACGATGAATCAGGTCGCGGAGATAATGGAAAGCGGACTCATGGTCTTTGACAACGAAAATGAAATGATCTACATAAACGATTATGCCAACAGGTATTTTGATCTTGGTATCGATATAAAGGATGTCAGGCGCTCTGATCGAAAGAAACTGGAACAGACGGTAAAAAACTGGACCGAAGATAAGACTTTCTCAGAACTTGACAGCTTTTCGGAAAACAAGGAATACGTATCCGAAAACGAAAAAAAGTTTTACAAACTGCAATTTAACAGAATAGAAGACAGGACAGGGGCTTACATCGGTTGTTTCTTCCATGTGGTGGACATGACGGATGAAGTCAGGAGGCGCGAAGAAGCTTTTTATCGGGCGACACATGATCCTCTCACAGGATTGTATACCAGAGAGTATTTCTATGTTCAATGTGAACATTTGATAAAGAGTGATCCGGATCAACGATACTATATGGTTTGCTCGGACATAGAAAATTTTAAGATCGTTAACGAGCTCTTCGGTGAAGAAGAAGGAGACAGGATACTGATCCGTTTTGCAGAAATGCTGAAAGAAGCCTGTCATGATGAGGACATCTACGGAAGGCTGTTGGGAGACCGTTTTGCACTTCTGATACCAAAGGAAAGGTTCAATGAAGAATACTTTATCGAATGCATCCGGAATTACATGGACAGTCTGAATCTTTTAAAGGATTATTCATTCAGGTGCTACGCGGGAGTTTATGAGATAAACGAAGACATTCCTGTTTCGGTAATGTGCGACAGAGCACTTATGGCTGTAGCTTCTATTAAAGGAGATTACACCAGGTATCTGGAGTATTATGATGATAAAATGAGGGAGCTGGTTGTTGAAGGGCAAAGACTCAGCGGTGAACTTACAGGGGCTCTGCAGAACAAAGACATTAAGGTCTTCGTTCAGCCTCAGGTAGATACGGACAGAGAGATCACAGGGGGTGAATGCCTTGTGAGATGGGAACATCCGGTAAGAGGCATGCTTTCTCCGGGGGTGTTCCTTCCGATCTTTGAAAGGAATGGCAGAATAGCCGAGCTGGATAACTTTGTCTGGGAACAGGCCTGCATTATCTTAAATAAATGGAAGGACAGGGAAAAGTTAAAAGACCTGTCTCTTTCCGTGAACATTTCGCCCAGAGATTTTTACATTCTGGATGTTTACGAGATCTTTACCGGCCTTATTCAAAAGTATTCCTTAAGCCCTGACAAATTGCGGCTTGAGATCACCGAAACCGCCATCATGACAAATGTGGATTACGCCAGAAAACTGATAGACAAGCTTCAAAACTACGGATTCAGAGTGGAGATGGATGATTTCGGAAGCGGCTATTCGTCTCTTAACACCCTTAAGGATTTCAAGATGGATGTGCTCAAGGTCGACATGGATTTCCTGAAAATGAAGAGCGAGCAAAGAGGTCGGGACATACTTGAAAGCGTCATCCAAATGGCTGATAAGCTCAAGACCGATGTTATCACCGAAGGAGTGGAAACAGACGAGCAGTTTGAGTTCCTGAAGAAGATAGGGTGTAAGAAGTTCCAGGGGTATCTTTTTGATAAGCCCATGCCTGTGGAGAAGTTTGAGGAGAGGGTGAGGGGGTAGAGAAAGAGAAAACGCGCCTGCTATGGTCCGCCCCGTTCACGTACAATGGGGTCCCTCCCCTGCTCCGCAGCGGTCCTCCCCATTGTCTTACACTCGCAATCCGCTTCGCTCCATTGCTCGTACAGCGGGGCGGGGTTACTGGTGTAAAAATGTACAATTGCTTAACTACGTAACTGCTCGCACCCCGTTCCCTTTGCACTCGCAATCCGCTTCGCTCCATTGCTCGTGTAGAGGGGCGGGGTTACTGCTTATTTAACCACGTAACCGTTCTCACTCACAAGCTTAACAGCTTGTGAGTACGCTGCTTCGCAGCTACCTACGATACAAAAATCCATCCCTGAAAGCAAGCTTTCGGATGGCTTCTTGTATCGTAGGTTGCGAACTGTTACTTATAAGGCTGTAAAGCCTATGGGAGATGATCAAGTTGGCTAAATGTGAACAGTAACTAATTTGTTACAAAAAACTGTTGACAAAACGTTAGTTCGTAACTATAATATTTGACTGTGACTTTATGCGTTTAGGTAGTTTGTATGTTGATCTCACTCTCAGAAATAATGAATTTGCCGAGGATCGAGAAACGTTTTACCTGTGAATACGGTGAAGATGTTTTTAAAGATAACGGCAATGAATATCGGATTCTTGAAAAGAAGGATGTGGATCTGACGATCAGGAATTTGGGAGACAAAAAGCTGAGCATTCAGGCTCGCGGCGGATTTGTTTTCGAAGTTCCCTGCAGTCGTTGTCTTACTCCTCAAAGAGTAGAGGTTCCGATCGATTTCAGCAATGAGATTGATATGAACATTTCAGCTGCCGAAAGAGCGCAGGATTTAGATGAAACAGATTACATTAGCGGATACGATTTAGACGTAGATCGGTTGATTTACGAAGAAATCTTGCTTGGGTTCCCGACAAAGGTTCTGTGTGACGAAGATTGCAAAGGTCTTTGCAAAGTCTGCGGCCACAACCTAAATGAAGGAGAATGCGGTTGCGATCGCACAGAGCTCGATCCAAGAATGTCTGTTATCCGGGATATTTTTAACCAAGTTAAGGAGGTGTAAATCATGGGAGCTATTTGTCCGAAGAATAAGCATTCCAAGGCAAGAAGAGACAGTCGCAGAGCAAACTGGAAGATGACTGCTCCTAACCTTGTGAAGTGCAGCAAGTGCGGCGCATTAATGATGCCTCACAGAGTTTGCAAGAACTGCGGTTCTTACAACAAGAAGGAAATCATCGCACAGGCTTAATTGAGATGAAAAAAACTTAAGCAGATCCGAACGGATCTGCTTATTTTTTATCTATATATCTTTTAAAAGGCAAAGGATGTATTCTTTTATGAATTCACTGTCTTCCGGGACCTCGATGTAGAAAAGCCTGTCGTTGTAGTTTTCTTTAAAGAGTCGCATCTTTCTTTCCTCTGCCATGTCGGCCATAGAAGCCGGAAGAGGAATGAACTTTCCTTCTTTTTTAATGTAGGCCGTTTCTTTGGTACATTTTTTCTTGTTTTCCTTTGACACCCCCGACACAACTGAATTGTGCATGCACATGTCTCTGTCTATTATGTAGGTGTAATTTTTGTAATCGGAAAAGAAGTATTTTAATGAACCGTTTTTGACCGGGATCGAGATCTCGGTGGCTTTTTTACCGTTACTCATTCCAAGGATCGGAAGACTGATCTCAAATTCCACGGGAAAAAGCGGAGCGGCATAGGATACTGTGAGCTCAAAGGGTGTCAGATCCACTGAAAAATCCAGTTCTCCCGAAAGAGCTGCCTGAATGCCTGTCTTTTCGTAAACGGCATAAAGGCCTTCCAGATCATCGCTGTTATGGAGCAATATGCCTGCAGTCATGTTTTGGACATTGTCATTATCTTCGGGCTTATTGGTAATGGCCGCAAGGCGGATTCTTCCCAGAAGTTCGGAATAGAGTTTTATCAGTTCCGCACCGTCATAGGTGTCTCTGCGGTTAAAGCCTGCAACGGCTTCTATTGTTTTTAGTTTCAGGTTTTCTGTAGGGAAATATTTTTTGAAATGAAGGATCTCTTTATAAAGATCTCTTGTTTTATCTGCGTTTATGAATTGAGGGATACCGTATTTTTTAAACTTCCTGTTAAGATAAGGAATGTCAAAACCTGAGCCGTTGTAATGGATCAGTGTTTCCCCGGGAGATACAAGGGAAACAAAGGTTTCCAGCATTTCTTTTTCTTCATTGGGGTCTTCGCAGAAGAGCTGGGTTAAAACACACTTGTCATTTTCGTATCTCATAAAGCCTATGAGATAGACGAAGGAAGTCTGAGCACTTAAACCGGTTGTTTCTATGTCAAAAAAGACAAGTCCCCTTTCGGGACAAAGGTCCTTATTTGATTTAATGATCTTCATTTCTTTTCCTTTCAAAGCACGTAAACTACTGTGAAATGCAGAGCAGTGTAACTATTATATATCATACTTTTAAATTTTTGTCTTTAATTATCAACGTAAATTTGATATTATAAAACTGATATGGTTACAGTTCACATACTTGCCGTCAGATTGATGCTTGTGCCGCGGATTTTCGCGGTATTCTGCGTAGCAGAATATGCCGTTATTAAGTCATTTTTGAAAATTCTTTTTCAAAAATGACTTAGAAACGGCACATCTGCAAGCATCAATCGTTGATGAACCGCGCCAACCACACGAGCAATGGAGGGAAGCGGATTGCGAGGGAGGAGGGAACGGGGTGTGAACAGGAACGGATGATAGGGACACAGTTCACGCATGTTACGGCAGATTGATACTTTCGCCGAAAAATGACTTAGAAACGGCACATCTGCAAGCATCAATCGTTGATGAACCGTGCCATCCACACGAGCAATGGAGCGAAGCGGATTGCGAGTGTATGACAATGGGGGGAGCGGTGAGTGAACAGTTTTAAAGGAGTCAGAGGGAGTTGAAATGTTCGACTTAACATTATTCGGTATAGAGTTTTTCAATGTATTTTATTGCTTTTTCATCTATTGCTTTGTGGGGTGGATCTGGGAGTGCTGTTATTGCTCGGTTGTTGAGGGCAAGCTGATAAACCGTGGCTTTTTGAACGGACCTGTTATTCCGATCTACGGCTGTGCTGCCACAGGCATGCTTTTGGTCTTCTTTAATCACGGAATGAAGGCTCTTGCTCAGGAGGGAAGTTTCAGAAGTTATGCGGTTGTATTTCTTCTGGGCTCTTTGGTGGCATCTGTTTTTGAGTACTTTACAAGCTGGATCATGGAGTTATTGTTCCATGCCAAGTGGTGGGATTATTCTCACATTCCGCTTAACATCAAGGGCAGGATATGCGCGCCTGTAGCTGCCTTTTGGGGGATTATGGCCATCGCCCTTGTTAAATTCCTGCATCCTGCTGTGATGAGACTTATAGGCGTTTTTCCGAGACCCTTGTTTGAATATGCAGGTTATGTGATCCTGGTGCTTTTCATTTTCGATCTGGCATCCACTGTTGTTGCTACCGTACAGCTTGATCAGAAGATCACCGCAATTGCAAGGATCAGAAAAGAGCTTTCGGGAATGATGTCAGATATCAGGGAAGCGGAAGTTTCCACCAAGAACGAGTTTAAGAGAAAATACGGCGAGACACCTGTGGGAGATGTTATCGAACATGCCATGGACAGGATCGATGCGGCCATCGCTTTCACTATGCAGGGCTACGGTCAGCGTAAGGAAGAATTCGACAAAAGTGTTGACAGCAGGATCGAAGCCATCGACAAAGTTCTGGCTGCAAACAGGATCCGTATAGACAAGGCTACCTCCGCCGGCAAGGCAAAGTATGAACAGCTGAGCGATCTTTTGAGACAGGGCTTTTTAAAGATCGGATCAGGCTTCAAGGGCTTCCTCAGATACAATACAAGACGCCTTACAGAAGCCTTTCCCTACATGAAATGGGATGGGGACAGAGAAGAGGTCGCTTCAACACTTAAAGACGAATTGGGCTACAAGAAAACAAGAAACATTGTTACAAGAATAAAGCAAAGGAAACAAGGCAAGAATGAGTAAAACCTGTTTATGCAGATATTGCGGAAAGTTCTTTAATTCACCCGTTGAAAGAACATGCTGTAAGGACTGCCAGCACCTTGAAGAAGAGGAATTTGACAGGATCAAGGAGTACCTTAAGAGGTATCCCAACAGCAACGCGATACAGATCGCAGAGGGACTGGAGATCTCACCCTTTGATATCATCAGATTTATCGATGAGGGCAGACTTTATGTTAACAAGGGTGAATTTAAAACTATCGGCGGAGACAAAAGATGATTGCATATGTTGAAGGCAGGATTGCCCGACTTTATGACGATTCACTGGTCGTTGTTACGGCTTCGGGGATCGGATTTCAGGTTTACGTGCCTGCTACGGTTTTAAGAGAAGCCGGGGGTGTTGGAAGCGAGATCTTTTTAAATACCTATATGCAGGTAAGGGAAGACGGAATGTTCCTCTTCGGATTTATCGAAGAAAATGAACTTGAGATGTTCAAGGAACTGATCTCCGTCAGCGGTGTGGGACCGAAAGTTGCTCTGGCACTTCTTTCCGCACTCAGCCCGGAGGACATTATTGTTGCCATTCTGTCGGGGGATGCCAAAACTCTTTCCACGGCACAGGGCGTCGGTAAGAAAGTGGCGGAGAAGATCATCCTGTTCCTTAAGGATAAAGCTGAAAAGTATTCAGAGGGCATGGGAACGGAAGAGGCATTCGAGGGCGGTAACAATCACAGCAGCAGAGATGTGATCATGGAAGCCGCACAGGCACTCAATGCTCTCGGTTTCAGCATGACGGAGGCCATGAAGACGGTTAATTCCGTTAAGGCGGATGAAAACGCCACTGCAGAAGAGATCATTAAACTTGCACTTAAGAAGATATAGGACATGAGCGGTAAACGACTTATTTCAACAGAAATTACAGAAGAAGATCTTAAAACCGAAGGAAGCCTGAGGCCTAAAAAGCTTTCCGAATACATCGGTCAGAAGAAGGCAAAAGAAAACCTCAGAGTCTACATGGAGGCAGCAAAATCCAGAGGAGAGACACTTGACCATGTGCTGTTCTTCGGACCTCCCGGACTCGGAAAAACCACTCTTGCAGGGATCATTGCAAATGAAATGGGAGTAAACTTCAAGGTTACTGCCGGTCCCGCCATCGAAAAACCCGGAGACATGGCTGCTATCCTTAACAACCTTCAGGAAGGCGATGTACTTTTTATCGATGAGATACATCGTCTGAACCGTCAGGTGGAGGAACTTCTTTATCCCGCAATGGAAGACTTTGTTATTGACATCATCATCGGGAAAGGCGCCGGAGCAAAGTCCATCAGACTGGATCTTCCAAGATTTACTCTGGTCGGAGCGACAACAAGAGCAGGAATGCTCACAGCTCCCTTAAGAGACAGGTTCGGCATAATGAACCGCCTTGAGTATTACACGACGGAAGAATTGACGGAAATAGTGGAAAGAAGTGCGGATGTGCTTGACGTTCCCATTGAACATGAGGCTGCCCGTGAGATAGCGGGAAGGTCCAGAGGAACGCCGAGACTTGCAAACAGACTTTTAAAACGAGTAAGGGATTTTGCCCAGATAAAATACGGAAATGAGATAACAGCCGAAGCGGCAAAGAAAGCATTGGATTTCCTTGAAGTAGACAGCTTCGGACTTGATAATACTGACAGAGCCATATTAAGATGCATGACGGTAAACTTCGGGGGAAGACCCGTTGGCATCGAAGCTGTTGCAACCACCATCGGGGAAGATCCCGGAACGCTTGAAGAGGTCTACGAGCCTTTTCTCGTTCAAAACGGATTTGTGCTCAGAACGCCCAGGGGAAGGGTTCCGAGCAGGGAGGCTTACAAACATTTGGGTATTCCTGTACCTGAAGAATAAAATGTATTGGAGTGGGATATGAACAAGAAAAATGACGCACGGGTTTGTATCAACGGAAAAAACTATAACATTGCCGGTTACGAGAATGTCGAGTATCTTCACAAAATTGCAGATTACATCAACAGGAAACAAGAAGAGATCAAAGGACGGAACGGCAGTAACATCATAAATGATTCCGAGAAGAACATTCTGATGATGATCAACATTGCCGATGACTACCTTAAGTTAAGGGAAAGAGACGAAGAGATCTCCTACGGTTTTGATGACCGTCAGAAAGAGATCGCAAATCTGAGGAGAGAACTCGTAAATCTTCAAACGAAGCTGGATGCTGTCGAGAACGATAATAAGATCTTAAGAGCTGACAACGTGGAGCTTCAAAAGAAACAGGTGCGTCTTGAAACGGAACTCTCCAATTTAAGAAGGATTTAAAATGAAACATACAGAGATTCTGGCACCCGCCGGCTCGATAGCATCCTTAAAGGGAGCTGTTGCCGCCGGAGCGGATGCGGTTTACATCGGTGGCGGAAAATTCGGGGCCAGGGCATATGCCGATAATCCCGATGAAGAAGAACTTCTTTCTGCCATCGATTTTATTCATTTAAACGGAAAAAAGATCTATCTGACGGTGAACACTCTTTTAAAAGAAAAGGAGCTTGAGCACAGTCTTTTTGATTTCCTTAAAAGCTATTACGAAAGAGGACTGGATGCTGTCATAGTCCAGGATTTCGGCGTGCTTTCCTTTATCAAAAGGAACTTTCCGGACCTGCCCATTCACGCCAGCACTCAGATGACCATCTGCCAGGGAGGCGGAGCAAGGCTTCTGGAAAGGATCGGCGGGATCACAAGGGTAGTTCCTGCGAGAGAACTTTCGATCTCCGAGATCCGTGGGTTAAGGGAAGAAACAGGACTTGAACTGGAATGCTTCGTTCACGGAGCCCTTTGTTACTCCTACTCGGGGCAGTGTTTACTGAGCAGTATGATAGGCGGCAGGAGCGGAAATCGCGGAAGGTGCGCCCAGCCTTGCAGACAGAGATACGAGCTTACGGAAAACGATAAGACCGTAAAAGAAGGGTGCCTTCTGAGCCTTAAGGACATCTGTACTCTGGACGGTATCCCGGATCTTATAGATGCGGGCATAGACTCCTTTAAGATCGAAGGACGGATGAAAAAGCCCGAATATACCGCAGGCATTACGAGCGCCTACGCTTTTCTTACAGGAAAGTACGAGGAACTGGGCAGAGAGGGCTATGAGAAATACATAAAAGAACACCCGGATGAACTTTCGGAAAGGGTCAGAGAAGCTTCGGAGATTTACAATCGTGGCGGATTCACTAAAGGCTATTACTTTAATTACCATGGCCCCGCAATGATGACACCTGACAGGGCAAATCATTCCGGTGTTGAAGTGGGAAAGGTTTCGGATGTCTCCGGAAGGCATGTGAGCATCAGGCTGGAGCTTGATGTAGATGCGGGAGACGTGCTGGAGATAAGAGGAGAGGAAAAATTTGAATTCACTGTGGGAGCCGCCGGAATGGAGAGACTTTCTCAGGGAAACACGATGATATATGAAGTGAATGTACCTCCGGCTTTTAAAACTTCACGAGGGACTGCTGTTTTCAGGACCAGAGATCAAAAGCTTTTGGACAGGATCTCCGGAGATTTCCTGACAACCGATGCCAAGGCCGCTTGTATCGGAGAAATGAAAGCTGTTGCAGGAGAAAGAGCAGAACTCACCGTAAAGCTCTTTGGAGCCGAATTTAAGGCGGAAGGGGACACGGTCGATGAAGCAAAGTCCAGACCCATGACAGCTGAAGACATTAAAGCTGTTTTAAATAAGACCGGAGAAAGCATTTTTTCATTTGAAAAGATCGACGTAACGGTCAGCGGAAACGTTTTCCTCCCCGTGGGAAAGATAAAAGAACTGAGGAGGGCTGCATTTGAAGGGCTTAAAAATGTCCTGACGACAAGTTTCAGACGGAAGGCTGAAGCTTTAAAGCCTTTTGACAGAGCGGGCTTTAAAGAATCTCTGAACGCAGAAAGAGAAAAGGACGGAACAACAAAGCTGATCTGCAAGGTCTCAGATGAAGAACAGCTTAAGGAAGTCCTTAAGGCAGATGCTGTTGATACGGTTTATCTCGATCTTCAGGAACTTCCTCTTAAGCAGCAGGCAGAAAAAGCAAATGAAGTCAAAGCATCGGGAAAGAAAGCATATGCCTGCCTGCCGCCTGTTTTCAGAAGAAAAGAAAGAGAGCGTTACGAAAGAGAGTTCGACCTTACGGTTCCTGACGGAGTGGTGATCAATTCTCTGGATGAGGTTGAGTTCATTTTACAAAGCGGATACAACGGAAATATCGTTTGCTCGGAAGCACTTTACACCATGAATGATGAAGCTGCCTGCTTCTTGAACGATCTTTTGCATCCCGAAAGCTTCACTGCTTCCTGGGAGCTGAACGCAAACGAATTGACGGATGTGGACTGCACCATAAGGAATTTCACAGTCTATGGCAGATGCCCCGTCATGTACAGCGCACAATGCCTCAGGGATAATTTCCTGACCTGCTTAAAGAAGTCAAAGGGGGAAAAGAAGAGCATCGCGCTTAAAGACAGGACGGGAGTGAGCTTCCCTGTAAGGACTCTCTGCCCCTTGTGCCTTAACGTGATCTACAATTCATCCGTCTATTCCATGATCGGAATGAGAGAAACAGAAAGCTTAACGGACTTTAAAGCACACATCCTTTCCTTCACAACGGAAACGGCGGAAGAGACTGCAAAGGTCCTGGAGGCATATAAAAACAATACACCCTTAAAGGGCAATTACACCCGGGGACACATAAGACGCGGAGTCGAATAAAAAAACGGAGCAGGAAATCTGCTCCGTTTTTTTATGATTACTTTGTGATGTCAAGGATCGTGTTAACGTTCTCTGAACCCATGTAGGTTTCGGGAAGCTGTCCGTTCCACTGGAGGATGTAGTAGTACTTGATGAGCTGCTCTGTGATGGATTCGGAGATCGCTTTGTTCTTTGCTGCTTCCTTCTGACCTGCGTACTCAGCTGCATCTGCCTGGATCTTGGAAACTTCGAGGTCTGCGTTTGCCTGGATCTTTGCAACTTCCGCAGCAGCTTCGGCTTCCGTCTTTGCAACCTTTGCTGCTGAAAGAGCGGCAGCTTCGTTACGCTTCAGTTCTTCCTCTTTTTCCATTGTCTGACGTTCCTGCTCGGTCTTTGCCTTGATCTTGTTCTGTTCGGCAACCTGTTTTGCTTCGACCGCATTTGTGAATTCATCGGTGAAGTCAAGGTTTTCAACAGCGGTACTTGTTACGATGATGTTGTAAGAAGAGAGGCTGTCGGTAAGAAGCATCTCAATCTTGTCACCGAGTTCCGCACGCTTTGAAACAAGATTCTCTGCATTGTACTGTGCGGTGATCGTCTTTACGGCATCCTCGATCTTAGGTTCGATGATGGTCGTTGCGTAATTTACACCGACAGTCTTGTAAAGCTTCTGCGCCTGAGAGCTTTCGATACGGTAGTTAAGTGTGTACTTAAGAGTAACTTCCTGGATATCGGATGAGAAAGCCTCCATGTCTTTTGTGAGCTTCTGTACACGGTTATCCATGTTTACGACTTTCTGCCAGGGAAGGATGAAATGAACGCCTGCTTCATAGGTGGTGTCTTCAACTTTACCGAAGGTTGTAAGGATTCCGGTGTGTCCTGTGGGAACTGTTGCGAAACAGCTTGTTACTATGACCGCAACACCAAGGATGAAACCAACAACTCCGATGATCCTACCTGCTACGGCAGCTCTGCTGTGCTTCATCGATACAGCGATGATAACGCCTGCAACTGCAATGATCAATCCAAAAATCAATAATCCCATTTTTTTCTCCTTTTTCTTTCGTGGGCATTCTGCCCGTGTTTGTAGATGATTATAAAGCGTGGGAAGGCATTTGTAAACCGAAGAAACAATAAAATAAAGGCATATAATTCGCGGGCGGGGAAAGCATATGTTTTCCTGACATAGGTCGGACAAAGAAGTACAAAGCGGCAACGGGGGTTACAGCGAAAAGTTTTTGGTTGCAAGTGTCCGTTAAATGATGTATACTGAATCCAGTTTAAGTTTTTATAACACCTACGGAGGCATTGCGATGGTTGAAGCAACGAGCTGTGGCGGTGTTGTTATTTTTAGAGGAAAGATACTTCTTCTGTACAAGAATTACAAAAACAAGTATGAAGGA